>Ga0256842_1001066_pt1 | contig 22866 bp, 16 predicted proteins | sample 4559240metaG_FD_185973 | JGI IMG/M metagenome (GOLD analysis project Ga0256842, IMG submission 185973) | Hydrothermal vent microbial communities from Guaymas Basin, Mexico - 4559-240 | ecosystem: Environmental > Aquatic > Marine > Hydrothermal vents | place: Mexico: Guaymas Basin | collected... | reverse complement strand
ATAAAAAAAATAAAAAAACATTCATATATAAAAAATATTAAATTTTCATTAATAAACAATGAAATTCAATTATGACATTGATTTAGTGTAAAAATATCTGTATATACTTGAATATGACAAATAGCAATTAAATCATCAAATTCAAACCTTCAATACAATACAGATTTAATAACAAATCCAACAAAACAAAATTATACAATAAATTTTTTAGCAATACACGAATGAAAAACAGATATTACATTTTTAGATTGAAAATCTATAAGAAAATACACTATTACTATTTACAAAAAGTGAGAAAAAAAAATTTTTTGATTAAATACTAAAATCAATAAATTTAATTTATTATCAAATACATTTGTAGAGGTCTACCCTATTGATAGATTTTGAAATAAAATAAATAAACCAATAAAATGAAATTTTAAAATTTATTTTGAAAGTTGAGATAAGAAAACAAAACAAATAAATATTTTAGCAGATTGAAAACTAAGCTTTTTTATAAAATGAGAAATTTTATGAAAATCAAAACTTGTCATTCAATCAAATCGTTTTCTTATTAAGAAAAATATTATAACAAATATATCAAAAGATTACTCATATAAATGAATTTATTCTAATGATATAGCATATTTAATAAAAAATTGAATTATAAAATGAGACAACTGAAATCTTCTACCATATAAAAAACTTTCTAGAAGAGAACTATTAATAATAATATGAAGAGCAATATTAAATATTAATTACAATCAAGCAAAAAACGAAATGATAAATCGATTAAAAATACATTGAAAATTTTTCAAAGATATAAATTGAAAAAAATTTGCTGATCCATACATTTTTATAGCATGGAAAAAATGAATTATAAAATGACAAAATTGAAACTCTCTTACAAATTCATATGTCTCAAAATGAGAATTATTAACTATTTTTACAAGATTATTCAATATACCAGCTATAAACGATCCATTAAATATGTGGATAGATTTAGATTGATGAAAACTAAAAGCAGTAGCCGATACAGCAAAAAAATATAATTTATACCCATTTAATCAATTTAGAAGTTTCAATTCTTGAAAAATTGTATCTAGACTAATTTCGTTTGAAACATTATATAGATATTTAAATATAGGAAAAGCTTTAACAAACAAGCATTTAGTTGCCCCTTTTATTATAACAGATAACAATACAAAAGAACAATTAGAGCAAGCAATACAAGACATATTTAATTTTTAAAATAACTATAATTCTATATTATTTATATGCTTTAAATTTCTATAATCTATAATATTAAATCATTCACTTTCTTTTAATCTTTTATCATGGAATTTAGATTTATTAATTTTTCAAGATAAAGATATTTCTCAAATATACACATTATTTGTTGTTTTTCAGTTATATGCAGATAAAATTCATCAAGCTATTGCTAAATCTAATCAAGAATCTAGAAATTTAAATTCTCAAGGAATGTTTATAAAAATATCATAAAAATTTAATTTAAGTTTTAAATATCTTTCTAAAATTGCAATTATCAATTCAACTCTATTTCAATCAACTCAAATCGTTGTTCTTTTGGGAAATTTATAACTAGTTTTATTAATTAAAACTTCTAATGTTGTCAATATAGGTCTTCAATTATCAATTCAAACTGTAAAAACAGTTCAAGGATTAATATAATTTTTTTCTAAAATTGTATCTTTTAAATTATTAACAATACTTAGTCATTTATCTGTCATATTAAATATTGCAACATCATTTGTCGGTCAAAATCTATTCTTTTGCGTCCTCAAAAATCTATATTCTCAAAATTTATCTCATTCTAAATAAGCAACCACATCAACTATATGTTCAAGATATTTTGGTCAAGCTATTTCTCAAGATTTTGTTATATGTCATATTATTATACATAAAATATTATTTTTTTTACAAAATTCTGATATCTTTTCAGAACAGCTTTTAACTTGATTGACACTTCAAGCAACTCAACTTATATTTTTATCATAGATAGTTTGTATACTATCTATAATAATAATTTTTAAATTTTTAAATTTCACTGTCTCAAAAATATCTTCTAATATTGTGGTATGATAAATATCAAAAGTTGGCAAATTACCTGTAATTCTTTTATATCTAGAAAATATTGCAGAAGCTTCCTCTTCTCAAGAAAAATATCATACATTAAGCTTTTCTTTTAAATTATCTATAATTTGCAATACTAATGTACTTTTTCATACTCAAGGTTCTCATCATAATAAATATACTCAATTAGTTTTTAATCAATTAGTAAATACTCTTTTTAGTTCACTACTTTTAATATCATAAAATTTATTTTCTAATTTTTTAGATGCAATTAATACATTTCATAATCCTTTATTATCAGTAATATCATTTTCTTTAAAAAATGTTCAAAATTTTCAACATTCAGGACATTTTCATAATTTTGTTATAGTCTTATATCAACAATTAGAACATTTATACATATAAATTTATAAAATTTTAAATAATAAACTTAAACAAAGTATAATTATTAAAATATTTATTTTTTACTTTTATTCAATAAATATAACATTTTATCTGTTTGCTCTAAACTAATACATTCGTCTGTAATACTTATTCAATATTTTAAATTATTTAAACTATCTTTACCAGGAATAAAAGACTGATTTCAATAATTGATATTTGATTCTATCATAACTCAAATAATTTTTTTATTTATTTTTATTTGTTTTGATACATATTCAAGAACATTAATTTGATTTAAAGCTTTTTTATTGCTATTTCAATGAGATACATCAATAATTAATCATAAATTAATATTATTAAGTTTTAATAATTCTAATGTATTTTTTACAGATAATTCATCATAATTAGGTCATTTTTTTCCTCACCTTAATATTATATGTCAATAATTATTTCATTTTGTTTTTTGTATACATACTTTTCATTCCTCATTTATAGATATAAAATTATGTCATTTTTTAGCAGATATAATTGCATTTATAGCAACATCAATATCTCAATGCGTTCAATTTTTAAATCAAACAGGAAAATTAAATCAAGATGCTATTTCTCTATGTTGTTGGCTTTCACTTGTTCTTGCTCATATTGCTCAATATGATATTAAATCGTCATAATACTTAAAATTTACAATATCTAATATTTCAGTTGCAATAGGGATTTCTAAATTTGCTAAGTCCTTAAGAAATTTTCTTGCAATAACTAATCATTGTTCTATATTACCTTGCCCATTTAAATACGGATCAAAAATTAATCATTTCCATCAAATAGTTGTTCTTGGTTTTTCCAAATATGCTCTCATAACTACATATAGATTCTTATAATTTTTTGATACTTTTTTTAATTTCTCTGCATATTCTAATCATTCATTTACATTATGAATTGAACAAGGTCAAACTATAACAAGCAATTGATTACTTATTCATTGTATTATTTGTATTATTTTTTCTCTTGAAGTTTTAATAAAATATTCCTCCTCTTTTGACAAAGGTATTTTTGTCTTTAAATTTTTTGGAGATATAAGTGATTTACAACACATTGTATAATTAAATAAAAAATAAATTTTAAATATCAACTTGTCCATACAAACTACTTTTTTTTCAATAAAAAAAAGCTCGATATGCATCTCAATAAGAAAAATGCCACCATTCTGAAGCTAAATTAGCAAATCAAAATTTTAACATTCAAAATGATAAAAATTCTCTATTATTCTTTTGTTGATCTGTTATATTTGTAGTTGTCATATTAGCCTTTTCTCATATAAAATTTACTTTGCATCACATATCAACTTCATTTCATTTTTTATCAAGTAAAATCAAATCGATTGCTCCTCAAGTTGTATGAGGAGCTATAAATCTGTCAGGATCTGCTATAAATTCAGTAGTTTTTTCATAAATTTCAAGACTAGATAATTTAACATATTTTTTGCTAAAAAACGAATAGACTTTTTTAAATAACAAATATTGAACTTCTACAGGTCTATATCAAATCTTTATAACTAATTCAAATCATTTGGACTTAAAATAATTATTTACATTTAATAACTTTTCTTTTACTTGTTTTCTTACTTTAATTCAAAAATTAGAATGCTTATTTAAGTATTTTTCCATTTCTTGTTTTTCTAAATTTAGCAAATAATCTATTTCTTTATCTCAAGTAAGCAAAATTTTATCTTCCCAAAAAGGACTTATTTTTATTTCAAAATTCTTAATATCTACTAATTTATCATTAATACATTTACAAGGATAATTTTTTAATAAATCATCGTGAATATAAAGATAAATTTTTTCATTATCTTTTATATTGGCAAAATTAATTGGATAATTTATAATATTTTTCATATAAAAACTTAATTTGATAAAATTTTAACCAATGTTTTTATATTTTTGTCATTAATTCATTCTAAAACTACTTTTTCTAAAAATCAAATTGATCTATTTATTTTTTTAATATCTTCTGATAATTTTGTATCATCTACTACATCAAGCATTTCTTTACTTTTTTTGAGCTTAAGATTATTTAAATAATCTATTTTATTTTTTATATCATTCTCAAAAGATAAAGACAACATTTTATATAACTTATTTTTATCTAACTTTTCTGGGAACATATAATTACTCAAAAATGAATTAATTTCTAAAGCTGTAAATTTTTCTCATAAAAGAACAGAAAGAAATATATTTTTTGTAAATGTATAATCAGTTCATCACAAAACCTTATCAGGTTCTGATATACCATCTTCATAATCAGTTGTTAAATATGTAAGTTCTAAATATTTTTTTAAATCATTAAATCTACCATCATTTAGCATATTTATAGATTGTATAAAATAAGTTCTATATCATCTTTCAGAACCAATTTGAAGCTGTCAAGTTAAATACAAAACAAATAACATTATAACTCAATTTAATGTTGTAATATCTTGCAGATATTCTGAAAAATCTTTACTATCTCAAGTAATATAATTTTCCGATTTTCAAATTTTATATACAATTTGTCATAAATAATTATCTACATAAATTTTTTTTCCATTATAAAACAACCCGAACTCTAAAGGTTTTCATCATTTATTTTCTATATTTATTTTAAAATAATTTTCTAATAATTCCCTAAGTTTAGGAGATTGATAAATTATTACAATTGCTTCTTTTATTAATTTAATTAACTTAGATTCAGATAATAATTTTATCTTATTATTTAACAATTTATTTGATAATTCTGGAAATGTATTTTTTGTATAAATAGACAAAAAATAATCTTGATACCATTTAAACACTAGTTTTTCTCTTTTATCAGAGTATAATTTAAGTTTTTTCCATTTTTCCTTCATTCTAGAAATGAAAAACTTATAAAATCATAATGTCAAAATTTTTGTATTATGACTATTTTTTATTAATCATATAATATTTTTAGCCTCTGTTTCGTTTAAAAAAGGAAATGATTTTAATACAGTTTCAACTGCTAAATTAATTGACAAAGATTCTGAAAAATATAATTTTCCATAATTTTTTTTAAAATGCTCAATAACTTCATCTACTGAATCAGATTCTTTTATAGTTGACAATATATTTTTAACTATTTTAGGTTTATTTTTTCAAAGAGAAACATTTGGATAATATTTTAAATCTCTTTCTCTAGTTTTCATAGTATCCAAATACACTAATTTTTGATCAATATTTAATTTATTTCAAATATATTTTTGATTTAAATATGTAGATATTTTATATGGATCAATAGGAAATTCATTTTCATGCCATCACGAATTAAATATAAAAGTTCACAATTTTTCCTTTATTTGTAAAAGCTTTTTATCTCAAATTTTTTCTACAATTTTATTTGTTAATTTACATAAATTATCTACATTAAAATAATCTAACACATAATTTATTTGCTCTACCAAAATTTCTCAATAAAAATTGGTTGAATTTTCATTATTATTATCTAACTCAAATATATTTTCTGTTTTTGCTATTAAATAAATACTATCTCAAATAGTTTTTGTATTTATAACATTTTTTTGTGATGAAAAATATCGTCAATCTCAATTCAAATGTGATACCGCAATACTTCAAGTTCAACAAGAAACAGTATTAGAAAAATCAATTCAATTCAACACTCCCCTTTCGAAAGGAAATATAGTATTTGACTTATCAACTAACATAACATTTACAGATTTTGGAAAAATATAATTTCAATTTTTGAACGAATACATAACCAAAAATGACAATAATTTTGCATATATTCATAATCTCATATTTAAAACTCATTTATATTTAATTACCAAACTAGGTTCTGTATTCGAACTAACTAATCATTGTATTTCAACATTATTTATCCAATCAAAAAAATCTTTTTCATCAATATAAGACATTAAATGAGAAATATATGTTGCATACTTCTTATCATTAGAAAATATTTTATATATTTCCTTATAATTTTTACTATAAAATTTAAATATATTGCCAATAGATGATGAAAAATTATTTTTAAATTCTAAAAAATCATCAATATTATTAATTATTCAGTTTTCTTCCATAACTTCTATGTTATCTTCAATAACAAATTGCGAATATATATCATCTCATTTTTTATTAATTTCAACTTTTTTACCATTTACTAAAAAATATACTTTATCTTTTCATAAAAAATTAAGCACTCATAATGATCAATTTCAGCAATAATTTGATACAGTTCAATCTTTTTCTACAACTTTCATTGTATAAACACCTTCTTCATTAGTTTCGTCAACAAGAACTATACTATCAATATTATCATAAGAATTAAATATTTTATTACAATCAACATTTTTGTTATAAAAATCATAATATATCTTGTTTCAATTAATAGACAACAATTTATGTTTTATATCTAAATTAGTAGATTCTATATACTCCATAATAAAAAGAATTATTAACTAAATAAATTAATTATTTTACTAGATAACATTATTATTTTAAAAGTCAAGAGAAAATAATAATATTATGCACTTAAAAAATCTTGTAGTAAAATTTTTCTTTCTAAATTATTTTTTAAAATATTTATTTTACAATACATTAAAAAAATTTAAATATTCAAGCCTGAAATGGAAAAAATATGAGAAAGAACAAATAGAAAATTTTAAAGATAAAAGAATAAAAAGTTTCTATAAAAGAAGGTCAAATGATGTAGAAGCTCCTTTTTGAGATATAAAATTCAACATATGATTTGAAAGATTTTCATTAAGATGAAAAAATAAGGTTAAAATAGAATGGATTTTAGTATGTTTAGCACACAATTTTAAGAAATTAATAAATTTTATGTGTATTTAGAAATTCTTTACTTTTTTTAAAAAAACTACTAGCAAATTGCTAGTAGTTATAAGACAGGCTTCCATGCCAGTTTGTTTAATTTATGTGATTTACTTACTTACCACAACTTCAAGCAGGAGCTGGTTTTCAACTTTGTGTCCAACCAAATCATGAATCATAAGGCACATTAGATAATTCTTTCTTACATTCTTTAGGAGGATTTTTAAATGCACTACAAATTATTTCTAAATAAGCTTTTGGACTTCTTCATTTTGGACTAACTTTAATTCCATTAATAACAAGTGTTGGAGAACCTTGAACTCAATATTTTTTATTTTCTTTATCATAAATATCATATTTTGGAAAATTTTTTGTTATATTAAATTTTTCACTAGCATTTTTAATACATTTTTCTATAATATTTTTGTTTATTCACAATTTTTTCTTACAATTTTCTGAATTATCCTCTTTTCATAGAAAACATTCTAAATATCATAAATATTTTTTAGGTTCTTTTTCTTGAATACAATATTGTAATGTATTTTCATCTATTTCTTTTTTTCAGTGCATACAATAATTCACAAATTTGATTTTAAAATCTATTTTATTTTTCAATAATTTTATAACAGGCAAAATTCATTTTTCTGCTTGTGTTCAATATGGACAATATGACATTACAAACAATTCAACTGTAGGTTTATCAGATTTATTACATTTAAGTATTTTTTTACAAGATGGAGATGCATTACAATTCTTTTCACAAGCTTCAATAGATGGATCATATTTAAAATCAGAAATATTTACTTGATATTTGTATCATAAATTATCTCAACTTATTTCAGATAGCATATTTCATAATTTACTGATATATTTTTGTTTTTTGTTAAACAAAAATGTTGGTAACAATTGAGTTTTATTTATAGACAAAAGCTTATCATATATAATTTTTCAAGTTGAAGCACTATAATCTAAAATATTTACATGATATCACATAAACATTTTTTTTAGTGCATTAGGGTTACAATAAGCTTCTTTACATTTGTTACTTGTTAATATAGTCATACTATAACAAGTAGAGTCGTTTTCATCTATTTTTCAGTCATTGTTATTGTCTTTTCAATCATTACATAAGTTTTCTTCTCCAGGTATCCATCAAAACAAAGGAATATAATATTTTCAATCTTTAAATTTTGCTGATTTTTTAATACTTTCTTGTTGTGGTCAAAATACAGAAAGCTTTTTTTCTGGGATAACCATAATAGGACTTGCTCATATAAAATCATTCATATCATTTTTTTCTTGATCATCCATATATACAATTTTTAGCCCATTTCTTAAAATTTGAGATAATTGTTTCTTTCGAATCTCTCAATTACATTGTTGAAAACCAGCTACTTCACAATTTTTATCAATATATAAAGTAACATTTTCTCATAATGTTGCCTTATTACTACTAGACAGATTTTTATTGTCTTTACTAATAGAAGAATTTTTTGTGTCATTTTTTTGATTATTATTGTTATTACATCAAGCTAATACAGTAGTTATTAATAATAACATAATAGCAATAATTTTAAATCATTTATTCATACTATACAATATTACCAAATAAAATTATGTATTGAATATTATTATTTTAGATGTATAAAACAATATATATTTATTTTTTTAGCTTGACAAATTTATATAATGTTTTATTACAAAAAAATTAATATTAAGTATATATATTTTATTTTTGTTATATTTTTGTTAAGTTTTTTTATTGTAATTAGTTTTAATAGTTTTAAATGTAATAAATATTCCATAATACTAAATGTGAAAAAATGAGACAATATTTTGACAATAAGAAATAAGTTATGCAAAAAAGATATAATAAAAAAATGTTTATTTGCTTATCTGTATTTTCGTTTTTATTGACCAAAAAATATTATTCCTGGTATATATGAATTTAGTTGAAATAATATAGATGATATATTTAACCAATTAAAAAAATGAGCAAAACTAAAATATATTAAATTTACAATAATTCCATGACAAACTAAATTTGATATAGCAAACAATATAAAAATTTTAGAGAAAAAATATAATATAAATCAAAACTTAGGAAAAACTTTTATTTCATTAGTTACTAATAAAAAATTTATAAAACAAATACAACAAAAGTATACTTTTATATGAAAATTTTGAAAAATTATTTCACTAGAATGATTTTTATATCCAGACACATATTTTTTTAAATTACAAGATTTACAATCTAAGTTATTTCCAAAATTATTGATAAATACAGCTATAAAAAATTTTGTAAAAAAAAATAAATGAATTAGTTATAAAAATAATTATAAACTAAGTTATTACAATATATTAATATTAGCAAGTATTTTGGAAAAAGAAGAACCTAATAAAAAAACAAAACCTTTAGTTGCTAATATACTTATTAGAAGATTTATAAATTGACGAATGTTATGAGCTGACTGGACATTATGCTATTGATTAAATATTATATCAAGTAAATGTAAAAATTACCTTTATTGAAAATACTTAAAACAAAAAAACAATTTGTATAATACAAGAACAAATACTTGATTACCACCAACACCTGTAAGTAATCCTACAATAGATACAATAAAAAGTATAATTAATTCTAAAAAAAATGATTATCGATACTATCTTCACGATAAAAATTGAAAAATATATTTCAGCAAAACAAACAGACAACATAATATAAAAAGAATGCTTTATTTAAAAAATTAATATACTTAAACAATATTTAAAATATAACAAACTTAAATTAATAAATATTTTTTTATTAAATCAACATCTCTAGCAGAAATTGCTTCATTTATATATATTTTATTTATTAATTTTTTAAATTCTGAAATTTTTAATAATCTATTATAATCTTCATCACCTAAAGAATATTTTATGAATCATATAAGCATAAGATTAATTCAATTATTATTTAATCAATAATCAGATATTATATCTATAAGTATTTGTTGATCATCTCAATTTTCTTTTCTAAAAACATATTTATATAAATTTGCAATATCATAATTATTTATATTATCATTTTTAAATTTATTAATAAGATTATTATCTTCTTCGCCAACAAATTCTCTTAAATATCTATTTAAAACAATTTTTACCATTTCTTTGTCATCAATAAAAAAATAGTCTTCATTAAAGTATATGTTTATCATAAATCGAATTATATAATGATAGTATTGTGATTGTTCTAGTTCTTCAATTAAATATGTTAAATGTTCCCGCGTTGGAGAAATATTAAATAAATCAAGTTTTAATTTATATCTTGTATAACTATCTTCTTCAAGTTCAATCATTTTTGTTAATATCATAAGATAATACGAGTTTTTTTCGTATTCATTTTCAACATTATTTAAATTGTTTATAACTTTATTAAAATACTCTATAGCTGTTTTTTTATCAAGTTCGGTCTTTCAAAACTCATAATATCGTATTCATATTTCATACCAAACATCGGTCAGTATAATTTGATCATTATTTCTTAAAGCTTCTTTTTCAATAGTATATAACATAATTAAACTTTTATCTTTTAGTTTTTCAATGTTATCAAAATCTTCATCAGTATATTCTTGCAATATTTCAAAAATTGTTGCTGAATAATACGAATATTTGTCTAATGGTAATGTTAAAATATTATTTTTATAAAAATAATATAATTTTTTATAAATTTGAGCTAGATTAAATTTAATAAATGTTAAATCATTTTTTATTGATCTATCAATAAGTTTTAGCAAATCTTTTAATAAAGTTATATGTCATTTTTCAAATATTAGTTTTTCATATAATCATATTTTATATTCTAATATAATAACTAATGAATCAATATCTCAATTTGCTATTTTAATTAGGTTTTCACTTCATAACCTAAATATTTTTCTTATTTCATTTACATCATTTTTTGTTAAAATTTTTTTAGCAAGTTCTTCCATATTGGACATAACTTTATCTAAAGTTTCTGTATTTAAGTTGTTAGCAAGTTCATTTTTTATACTATCATTTTTATCAAAATCTTCATATTTCATTTCTTCAAAAGATTGCATATCATCTTGCAATTTAGACTTATCATACTTATTCTTCATAACAATATTTAATAATATAAATAAGTATTGACATATTATATATTTTTAAGTATTTAGCAATTTTTTGTAAAAAATATTTTTATGTTTTATTACTTTTTTTTAGTTTTATAGTCGTTGATTTATATTTTTCATATTTTATTATAAAGTTTTTCATATTCACAAAACATTTTATCTAAAGTTAGTTTTTTATCGTAAGAATAATTCTTTTTTTTTCAATTAATAATTTCTTTAACTGAATTAATAAAACTTATATCATTATCAGGTTTAAAAAAATGACAATCTCAAAAAGCAATTTCTGGTATTGCTCACACAAATGGTAAAACACATGGTTTTCATAATTTAGAAAATTCAAGTGCTACAAATCAAAATCATTCACTTCTTGATGTTACAATTCAAAAATCTGCAACATTAAAATAACTATAAACTTCATCGTAAGGAATTTCATATAAAATTTTAATATCATTTGTATTTATATTTTTTTTAATACTATTAATTTTTTTTAAATTATCTTTTTCAAGAAGCAATATTAATAATTTAAAATTTTTATTAATTTTTTTAATATTATTAAAATTTCTAATTAAAAAATCTAATCATTTTGTTCGTCATGGTCTTCAAGCAAAAACTCATACTAAATCATTTTTTGAAAATCATAAACTTTCTTTTGAAATTTCTAAATTTGTTTTATTTGATATATCTAATCAATTATAGATAACACTAAATTTAGTAATATTATAACTACTAACAGCTATATTTTTGACATGATGAGATACAAAAACATAATAAAATCAAAATTTATAAATAAAATCTTCTATTTTTTTATATAATCGTCACTTAAATTTTCATTTAAAAATAAACCAATTATATCAAATAATTTCGTGAGAAGTTAAAACAACTGGTATTTTTTTAAATAATGTTATAAATCTTGTTACATATGCTGAATTATATGTGCTAGTATGAATTAAATCAATATTTTTTATAAGTTTAAGTCAGACAAAAGATCATAAAATTGTAAACCAAAGCCTATTTTTTCAAATTCTATAAATTTTAATATTTCAGTTTATCTCAATATCTTTAATGTTTGGTAAAAATTTACTTGTTAAAACTATTATGTTATTTTTTTTTGAAAAATAATCTGATAAATTTTTAAAAACTTTTTCAACTCATCATTTTGAAGGTTCAAAATAATCAACTATGTATAAAATGTTCATAAATTATTTTATATCATACTAAAATTAAATTTTCATACTATTCATATTTATATAAAATCTATCAATTATAACTTGAATTAAATCTTTTATATTTTTTATTAATGACACATTTAAATACAGGTATCAAGCATAATCTATTATTTGAAATGTATCTATTTTGCCAAAATATAAAGAATATTTTACAATAAATTTTCATGAAGGAATATTCAACAACCCTAAATATAAATTATCTTTTTTTTCTAAAATTTCAAACATCAAATTTCAATTAACAACCTTTTTTTTTTCTATTTCAAATAAAGCTAATTGTTGCATTTAAAAAAATAACAAAAATAAAAAACCCAACAATTGAACATATAGATTATATCTAGGGTTTAATAGCCAACACTTGACAGCTAAATATTTTATATATTTTTTAAAATTATTTACAATAGAAATATTATTTAAATTTTTCTGTAAACTTTGTTTTGATTTTTCTGTAAACTTCATTATAATAAATTTAAGTAAAATGCTTTACAATACTAATATTACAAAATGATTAAAACTAACATTATTGTTAAAAAATTATTAAAAAATAAAAATAAGATCATTTGAATAAATGACCTAAAAAAAATACTAGAAGATTTTACTTCAAAATGAACTATTTATAAAAAAATTTTTTGGTTAAAAAGTAGGTGATATCTTCTGTCTGTAAAAAAAGATTTATTTTACATTAAAGATTCTACAAATAAGATAGATGTAGAAGAAGTGATAGACAACTTTTATCGGAAAATACTAAAAAATTACATAAAAAATAGTTACTGACAAAAATATTTTATTTGATGAATTAAAGCATTAGAAATACGAAATAATAATACATCAGTTCCAGACAAACTTGTATTAATAAATCCATATAAAAGAGCAAATGAAGTCTTGTTAAAATGAAAAAAAATATTTAATACTATATACAACATAAAATGATTTGATACAGAAAACAGTTTCAAATATTTTAAGAAACAAACAACAAAAATTACAATTGATAACAAAAACTTTAATATTGCAAATTATGAGTTATCAATATTAGAAAGTTTATATTCTGTATCTGAAATAGATGAAAGATATATAATAGAATTGATTAAAAAAAATATTAGAAAAAATTATAAAAGAATAAATATAGAAATATTTGAATATTTTTTAAAAGTATGAAAATACTGATCTTCCTGTAAATTATTATATGAAATTTCACTATGAATAAATCCAATATTTGCTGAAAGATTAAAAAATATTTTAATTAAACGGTATTGGATATAATGTATATTAGTTTTTTACTTACTTTTTGGTTCAAAACTTTCTTTTTTTGTTATTCACAAATAAATTAAACTAATTCCGTTATATATAAATTTTATTTCAAAAGCCATTTCCATATAGGCAAAATTTTTATTTTCAATCCGTCACCGAGAGCATTGAAATTCTATACTTTTCCTGCTTTATTGTTTAAACACTTTTTTCAGAAAGTAGATAAATTTTAGAATAATTTAGAATAAATTTTATCTTTTTTAAAAAACTGTTAGAATATTTCTAGCAGTTATAGGATAGCCTTATTTTGAATTATTAAAAAAACTAAAAATAGGAACAATTTTAGCTCCTATAAACTATAAAACAGTATAAATACTTTTCAAAGAGTAGCAACACATATTAATATTAAACATTTTTATTAAACCTATTTTCTATTTTTTCCCTTTCACAAAAATTTCTTCCTCTCTATTTCATCATTTATTCATAAAAGTTCTCTTAATCAAGATTGATATTTTAATTTAGTAAGTATTTTTTCTTCAATTTGTCTTACTCTTTCTCTAGTTATATTAAATTTTTTTCATATTTCCTCAAGTGTATATTTTTTTCAGTCAATTCAATACCTCATTTTTATTATTTCTTTTTCTCTATTATCTAACATATTAAATATAATATTTAAATTTTCTTTTATTATGTCCTTTTCTATTTTTTCATCAGGAGTTAATATATTTTCATCTATCACAAAATCTCCTGCATTGCTTTTTCAATCATCTCATAATGGTGAATCTAATGATCATGATCATTGCATTAATGACCTTATTTGTTTTACTTTTTTTAATGGTAAATTAAGTTCTTTTGCTATATCTTGCAATGTTGGTTCTTCACATTTTTTTTGTAATAAATTCTGAATAGCTTTATTATATGAAAGTATTTCATCTGCAATATGTAATGGTATTTTAACATTTTGAGTTCATTCTGCAATTGCTTTTACTATACTTTGTCTAATCCACCAAGTAGCATATGTTGAAAACTTAAAATTTTTACTTAAATCAAATCTTTCTATTGCTTTAACAAGTCATATATTTCATTCCTGTATTAAATCGGAAAACGATAATTTACTACCAATAAATTTTTTTGCTATAGAAATTACAAGTCTAAGATTTGATTCTATTAATTTTTTATACGATTGTTTATCTCAATTTTTTGCTTTTCTAAACAATTCCTTTTCTTCTTCTGGTGTTAAAAGTGGCATATCAGATATTTCATTAAAATATATTTTAATAAAATCTTTACAATCTTGTCAACTGTAATTTAGTTTTATAAAACAATTATCATTTTTATCAAACATAGAAATATTTCATAATTTTTTATTTTTTGATCTTTTAGACGATAGTATATCATCTAATGTTATTATTTTAATAGATAAATTATCACATACTTCATAAAATTTTTCAACATCTTCAACTTGCTTATCTAAATCATTAATACTTGAAAGTATCTTATCTTCTGTTATAAATCACTTTTCTATTCATTCATCTATCAATTTTTTTAAATCATCAGATAGTCATTCGACATTATGATGCATTTTTTTATTATCTTTATTTACCATAGCATAACTTTTTAATCTAAAACACATTTCTAAATATCTTAGAAATTAATTTAAACATAAAGTGCTATAAATCAACCTTACTAATCTAATATTATATAGTATAACTTTATTTTAAGATAAAACAATTATCAAAAATATTCTACAAATTTTTATTTAATATCATTCATTAACATATATTCATATTTAAAAGCTTATTTTTCAATAAAAATACATTATATCAATATCTATTTTGCATATAAGCATATTATACACTATAATAACTAAAAAAAATCAAACAAATAAAAAACTAAATATTCATTTCTACAAATTTTCTTATTTTTTCTTTTTCTGAAGAAGATAATTGAACATTATCTATTAAACTAATATTTTTTTCACTTATAACTTTCTTAATTAATGATAGCAATTTAATATACATAGAGTCATCTGCAGAAATTCATAAATCTTTTTCTAAAAATTGGTTTACAATAGAATCTAAATTTATTTTCTTTTCTTGTTGTTCTGCCTGCTTAATAATATTGTTTGTAATTCATAAAGTTTTTAAAATATTATCTGTTTCTTGCTGTGATATAATTCACTTTAATCAAGCTATTGCTAATGCCAATTCTGTTGTAGAATAAGTCTTTTTAAGAAGATTCAGTATTGTATTTTTATCAACTGATTGAAAGATCTCTTTAAATTTTTCTAATCAATTTTCCATTTCTTCTGGTATTTCTTTAGTATAATAGTGTCAAAATTTATCTTTCATCAAATCAATTAATGTATAATTTAATAATTCTTCATCTTGTGAAATAAGTGCTTTTAATAATAAATTTTGTTTTTCCTGATTCTTATATGGTCAATAAAGCCATAATTTAAATTTCGAAAAAACAAAATCAAAATGTTTTGGATTTTCTTCTATTTCATCTGCTAATCTTGTTAAATTCCTAGTCAGTGCTTTCCACACATTTAATCATATTGCTCAAGATACAAATTCTCAATTAGAAACTCAAGCTATTTCTGAAAATGCTTTTCAAGATAAATTTAATACTCAATTTTGATAATAAGGAGCAAAACCTGTTTTAAATAAATTCCTATCTATAGCAAAATCTTCATTTACATCATCATTAACTTTATTTTCAAAATAATCATTTACAACATCTTTTTCGTCTTTATTTCATTCTTCATCTATTTTTAATAATAAAGGATCTCTATAATCTAAAACTCTTACAATATCATCTCAATATTCTGACCAAAATTTTTCTATTCTTTGTATTATTTCTTTTCTTCATGTCATATTTTTTCACAATAATCATCTTATTTTTGGATCAAATGGATCTATAGATTTTTTATCTTTTGTATCAATAATTCAATCATATACATATTCTGTAAATGTTTTTTTTCATGCAAGTTTTATATTTTTCTTTCTAACTATATAATCCATTATTGTCAACATTTTTGAAATTCAGTCATATTCAGTAGCATATAATCAAATAGGAACTGCATATGTTTTACAAATTTTTTTATATTCAGATTTTAATGTAGTATCATATTCAGTAAAAACATATCAAGTAAGATTCATAATTAAATGAATTTTATAATAATCAATATAATGATCATTTTCTTCTACAATTTCAGTCATAGCTTTGAGTGCTCATAAGGTATTTGGAGGTCTATTATTTTCTAAATATGATTTCCAAGCATCATATATAATATAATAATTTGCTTTACTTGCTTCTCATTCATAAACTTCACTAACTTTAGAAGAGGTATAAACTCACATTTTTGTTCAATCTATAGTTGGTCAAAAATTAGAAGAATATAAACTTTGTGTTTCACCACTATCTCTAATATAAAACATTTCTGAAAATATTATTTTATTTCTTATATCTTCATTATCTGGATCTGATTTTAATTTATTAATTAATTGTTGGTTTTGTAATTTCCATTTTTCGTGATGATGTTTTCACAATAAAGCCCTAACCCACATTCATTTTCAAGCATATCAAGAAAGAGATCTAAAATATTCTCAAGGTCATTTTTCTAACGAATATAGTAAATATCAAGCTGCTCTTAATTTTTTTCTATATGACAATTCTTTTCAAGATTCTACTTGTTCAAATATTTCTTTTTTAATTATATTTGCAGCTACTTTGGCATGGTTTCATCACTTATCAGCTCTTGCAAGTCTATCTTTTGCAGAGTTTATTCTACTCCAAATTTTTGCTTCTTTTTCAGCATCTGCTTCTACAGCCATATCTCATATTACTGGCATCCATTCAGGTATATGTTTTGTAATTCAAGCTAGCAATTCGGCAGTTCTAAAATCATCTTCATCTTTCATATAAGCTTTTGCTGTATTAATAATTTCTTTAAAAGAAAAAACTAAATTTCATATTGAGTAATAAAAAAATCATTTATTAGGTCATGTTTTTGTATATGTAGAATAATTTTGCTCATTAGACTTAAATTCTTTTCAAGTCCAAGGTTCTAATTGATTATCTAACAAAATCATTAAAAATGCATTATAATCTACTTTTCTACTAAAGCCCTTTGCATAAGGATGACTAATTGTAACATATTCTCAATTAACATCTATTTTTAGACAATCAAAAAATTGACTAACATCTCCATTACTACTCAAAATCTGATTATTAGGATTGTAGTAATTGTTTTTTATCTTTCATATATATTTAATTTCTTCTCAATTTTCGTCAACAAGTTTATTTCATTTGAAATTTATTTTTCTTTTCCACTTATTTAATGTGTTTAAATATGTATTTGCTTCTGAATTAAAATTTGATGTTTTTATACAATTAGCAAATTCATTTAATGTTCAAAGTTTATTAAATTTAAAAACATAATCATCATATACATATTTAATCTCTTTAAGTAATCTAGTATTAATAGGCAATTCTATAATTTTTCATTCATCTTCTAATTCTAAAAATCATCAAAATAATTTAATTTTCCATATTCATTTTTTTTCATCTATATCCACTATTTCTAAATTATACCAATTTTTTCTAATTCAAAAATTTCATTCAATAACCCTTCATTTTACAGATAAAATAGCTCATTTTTCAAAATAAACATTTTCATCTCAATATATTTTTCACCATTCATTTTTAAATTTTTTTATTTCATTAAAATTGTTATTTTCTTTGTTTAAGTTTTCATTTTCAGTATAATTTTGTTTTACTTTCTGATTAGGAAAATAATAATTTAATTTAGCTGCATTAAATAACAATTTTCATACGTCATTAAATCAATTTAAAGAAATTTTTTGTTGTTCATATTCAATATTTTTTATATTTTCTTTATCAAATATTTTTATTGGCACATTATTTAAAGGATTTATACTAGCTCAAGATTGTGTATAAATTTCAATTTTTCAATTTTCATTTTCATCGGCAAATCATTCAACAGTTGTTCAATCATTCAAAGTAACTTTAATTTTAGTATATTTTGATATATTTTCATCATTAATTTTAACAAAATATTCAGGAAAAATTTGATTTAAACTATCAACATTATTTCAAATTAAATCTAATCATATTGATGGTTCTAAATCATATAAATCTGATAAAGAAGTTAATCATTTATCAATTGGTAAATAAATATTTTTTTCTATACTAATTTCTTTTCAAGACAATAAAATTATTTTATTTGAATTTATATCAAAAATTTGATCTACTAAATTGCTAGCATAATCTACAATCGATTCTCAAAAAAGGTTTTCGATTATACTAATATAATTTTTTTTATAAATTGGAGCAAATTTACAAAGAACATATTTTTCTTCTTCATCTGATAAAACAATATTTCAATTAAAAGATTTTTCTATTATATTTATAATAGGCTTATCTTCAGAAGATAAGTTTTTTTCTAGTAAAAATAAATAAATTTTTTGTATTCAAGAGTTATTTAAATTATCATTAATAACTTTTTTTAAACAGTAAGATACATCAGTTTTTGATAAGCAATTTTCTATTTGGTTTTTTAAATTATCGTCCAACTGATTTCGCAAACTTTCTGGTATTTTAAAAAATTTTAAATTTGAATATGATTTTAAAACATATCATAAAGGAATAAATTCAAAAATTCTTCTTAAATCCAAATTCATTTTGGTAAAATTGTTGTTTATTTCATCAAGTGTATTTATTAAATTTGCATTAAACAATGTTGATTGGATGTTTATAAGTTTATTTATATCAATATTTTCTTTTACACTATTATTTAAATATTCTATATCTCATTTTAAATAATTTAATTCTTCATCTGTTATAAAGCTTACTTTATTCAAATATTCTATTATTTCTTCATTTGTTACTTTAATATTTTTCAATTCTTCTTGTAAATTTTTTGGTAAATTACTTATTTTATCCTTTAGTCTTCATGATACATTATTAAATAAATTATATATTCATAATGATATATCATAAGAATCTATAAAACTAATTATATCAGATAAATCTGTTTTTTCTCATTTTTCAATTAAAAAATTTGATATATTTTCAATAAATTTTTTTAAAATAAATTTAGTAATTTCTTTTTGTTTAAATTTTTCAAAGATTTGTCTAGTAGAAATTTCAAATAAAGTATATCAAGTTTTTAAATATAAATATTTAATATCATTAAAAGTTATTTCTCTTCAAAGTTTTTGTTTTAAAATTTCTAAAATTTCTTTTCACTCATCATCTGTTTCTTTCAAAAAATCTAAAAAAATTTGCGGTAATGTTTTATATTTTAAATTATCAATATTATCTCATAAAAAATTATAAAAATTTTCTGCAAATGCTACCATAAGTTCATCTTTTGTCTTTTCTGATTTTTCACTATAAGATTCATTTCATCTTTCGTTTAAATCAATTTTTTCATTATTTTCCTTATCGTTATTATAATTGTTTTGTGACATAATTTTTAGTAAAAATTTTAAATAAAACTTAATTTATTATAACTAAAATTGTAATTATATCAATAATGAAGTTTTTAACATAAATTTTCAACCAAAAATATATAATTTTCATTTAAAATGAATAGTAACTATTGTTTGTAAAAAAATTTTTATTATAACATTTAGTAGCTTTTATTTATTTTGTATAAATGCTAAATGTATAAAACATTATCTTTTGATGAACTAACTCAAATTAAAACATCATTTTTTTCCAGTTTAAAAAATGTTTATGAGAAAGAATGATACGAATATTTTAAACAATTTATAAAAAAAATAAATAATTGAATTAATAAAGAAATATTATATTTTTCAAATTCAGAAGTTTTTTTTAGAATTATTATTAATAATAAAAATATAGAAATTGTTGATGAAAAACAAGCAATTAAATTAATAGTTGATGAAGAAATTTCTAATAAAATACATAATTATTTAAAAAAGAAACCATCAAATAATTGAAAAAAAAATATTGCTAACACACTATTAGAAAAATTCGAAAAAGAAAATATGAAAAAATATTTATGAAAACATTTTTTAGTTTATGATATAGAAACAATATGAAACATTCAAAATTTAGAAGAAACTAAATTTATGATAGGTTATGTAATAGATTCAAGTGATTTTGAAAGTTGAAATGTTCCAAAATATAAATATGTAAGTAGACAAAATTTAGATAAATTTGTTAAGTATCTAATTGAATATGATTGATATGTAGTATGATATAATAATATTTTATTCGATAATCCAGTTGTTGTTTATAATAGTTCAATTAAAAATAAGACAAACGCAATAGATAAAATAAATCTAAAAAGTTTAGATCTTTTTAATGTTTATAGTAAAATCTTTTGAAAAAGAATTTGATTAAATGCTGTTGCAACAAATATAGTATGAGTTAGTAAAACATTATCTTCTTGAGAAGAATGATCTAAATTATTAAAACTTTATGATGAAAATTGAGACAAAAAAGCACTTAATAAAGTAAAAAATTATTGTAAAAACGATGTTAAAATGACTTTAAGTATACTATTGTATTTATTGTTTCAATGAAAAATCTCTTATAAGGGAGAAGAAATAAAATTATCCTCAAGTGATATTATAAACTTATGAAAACTTATAAATAATAAAACATCTTATAATGAAAACTTGTTTAGCTAGTTTTTTAATATATTTAGTATTTTAAATATGCAAAAATTATCAAAAGAGATTTTACAAGAGTTAAAAAAAATTGCAGATAAGGTTTGAGTTTCACTTAAAGATTTATTATTTTGAAATTGAGAAAATATTATCATATTAAAAAATGAAGCAAATAATTCAAATCTAAAAAAAGCAATTAATAACAATAATATATCAATAGAATCAAAAATAGAAAATAATGCACTAAAAACAATAATAAATATTCCAGACAACTACAAATCAGATGTTCCATTACATTTTTGTTTTATATTAGATAAAAAGTGATCAAAACAAGCTGTCCAATCAATACGAAATATTTGAAAAAATTCTAAAATCAAAGTTTTTGCTTATTGTTTTTGAGTAGAATATGAAATTATACATTGAGATTGAAAAACTTATAATTTAAGTAACTGATCTTCATTAGAAATATACGAGTTTAATTATAATTCAAATAATTCTTATATGAAAGTATATAATAATTTTATTGCAAATTTATGAAAAAATTCATACTTTAAAAATTATTATATGTCAACAGTATGAAATTTATGACAGGATATTACTAAGTGAGAAATTTATTGTAATTGAGAAAACTCTACTGCAGATATAATTATAAAAAATAAAATTTTAAAAAATGATATTTCCGATGTAAATATAAAAATTAACTTAATTTGAAAAAAATCTTCTTGATTTATCCAATCTAAATCTATTACATATGATTGATGAACAAATAAGTTTGTATGAACAATTATATGAAAATGAGATTATAGTAAATGACATATAGAATGCGATGAAATCTCTATGTGAAATTGTTTTATTTCGACATCTCCACAACTTATAGTTGAAAATTCCACATCAAGACTTACTCATGAAGCATCAGTTTGAACATTAGAAAAAAAATCTATAGAGAATCTTCTAATAAAATGATTTAATGAAGAACAAGCAATTAAAATGCTTATATCTTGAGTTTTAGATAGTATTTAATTAAATATAAGAAATTATTTTACATTATTCATAACAGTTATTTATTTATAAAAAAATTATGAAAAATAATATTTTTAAAGACGAAACATTAGCAGAAAAATTAGTAAAAAGATGATTTTGGTTATATATTTTTTCTTTTTTAATAGCTCCTTCGTGATATATTATCAAACTTTTGATTTCAAATGATTTATCTGTTGCAGAAGTTGGTATTATTTACTCAATAATTTGACTTATTTGAATTTTATCAAACTATAATGATTTAGGTTTTACTGAG
>Ga0256842_1001065_pt1 | contig 22902 bp, 21 predicted proteins | sample 4559240metaG_FD_185973 | JGI IMG/M metagenome (GOLD analysis project Ga0256842, IMG submission 185973) | Hydrothermal vent microbial communities from Guaymas Basin, Mexico - 4559-240 | ecosystem: Environmental > Aquatic > Marine > Hydrothermal vents | place: Mexico: Guaymas Basin | collected... | reverse complement strand
GAGAAATTAAAAAATCTTGAGAAATTTTAAATTATAAAGATGCTTTTGTTGTATGAATTTGAAATCAACATATTTGACTTTTTGGTTCTCAACAAAATATTTTAGATGCCAAATTTGAAGCAGGTTATAAAATATTTGAAAATAATTGAAAATTGTATGTTAATTTTAAATTAAGACCAATAGATTGAAAAATAATTTTAAATTGAGAAAAATATGGTATTCCTGAAATTTATCAAAAATTATTAAATAATAAACAAGTAATATTTTATGGAATATGAGAAAATGCTGATTATAGTGTAAACATACAAAAAGTTGGTATAAATTGAACTTATTTTAGATTTTATAAAAAATGAGTAGATTTATTTGGTAAAAATTTGTTTGTAAAAATTCTTTGAAAATGACAAATAGAGAATTTATCTGGTGCTATAGCTTATTTATGTGAAAATAAATTCTCAAAAAATGAAATAGAGGAGAGTTTAAAAAACATAGAACAAGTAAATAAAACTTTAAAAATTACTATAAAAAACTTATGAGTTAAAATTGATAATAAAGAAGAAAAAGCTATTTATATAGATGATAGTTATAATTTATCTGTAAATGGACTTTTAAATGGTATAAATTTGATGAATGAATTTGATTGAAAAAAGGTTTTAGTAATGGATGATATTTTAGAGTTATGAAATAATGCATGAAAAATTCATTACGAATTATGAAAACAAATAGCAAAAAAAGTAGATGAATTATTTTTCGTATGAGTAAATTATAAACAAGATATAATAAATTGAATGAAAGATGGTTGATTTCATTGAAAAATTTTAGATAAGTTTCCTTCATATTTTGTCGAAGCTACAGTTGTCTTGTTTGAATGAAAAAAGGCTTGAAGATACATTAAGTAGGTTTTTATTGTTTTTAGTATTTTTAAAATTATATATTTTAATTAATCTTTTCTAACATTCTTCACATCATTTGTTTGATTCCTCATCAATAAAATCTTACAATTACTTTATCTGAAAATACTTCCATTACTTCTCAAAGACCAAATATTTTGTGTTTTACTTTATCTCATGCTTGAAAATTAAAATTTGGTTTATTTGCAATAGATGAATTAAACGAAGTAATAAGTTCCATAGGGATTTCTTCTATAAATCTACTTGGTTGATTATATTGTAATTGTCAAAATTGTCTTCTACTTTCAGCATGTGTTAAAAATAAGTTATTTTTAGCTCTTGTAATTCATACATAAGCAAGTCTTCTTTCTTCTTCTAATTCTTTTGGGTTTAGTCTAGCTCTTGATAGAGGAAAAACATTTTCTTCAAGTCATACCAAAAATACTGTATCAAATTCAAGTCATTTACTACCATGTCATGTCATAAGTTGTATTTGATCTGGAGTTTCTTCCATATTTTCTTCCAAATCTGTAAAAAGACTTATTTCATCTATAAATTTTCTTAATCAGATATGTCCTGTTTCTTTAAACTGAATTGCAGTATTCATTAATTGTCATATATTTGCAATTCTTTCTTTTGTTTCTTCTTCTCAAAACTCTTTTTTTAGATATTCTTCATATCATATAGCTTTTACTATAATTTCTATAGCTTTATTTGCTTCTACATTTGCAATTTTTTCTTGAATATATTTTATAAGATTCACAAAATTTTGTATATTTTTTTTTGCACCTGAAGAAATATTAGAATTTTCTATATTTAAAATTAAATTATGTAAGGAAATTCATTCAAAATTTGCTTGTTCAAGTAATTTATCTACAGTAGTTTTTCAAATTTTTCTTCAAGGAACATTTATAATTCTTGATAAACTAATGCCATCTTTTGGGTTAATTAAATATTTTATATAAGATAAAATATCTTTAACTTCTTTTCTTTCGTAAAATTTAAATCATCAATAAATTTTATAAGGAATATTTTCTGTTAATAATATTTTTTCAAATGGTTCAGATTGTGCATTTGTTCTATAAATTATTGCAAAATCAGACCACTTTTTTCATTTTTTATGTAATTTTTTAATTAAAGATATAACTTGTTCAGCTTCTACAAAATCTGAAGAAAATTTTATTAATTTAATTTTACTTTCTTTTTCATTATGTGCTTTTATGTCTTTTTTATATTGATTTTTATTATTTGAAATAAGAGCATTTCAGGCATCAACTATAGTTTTTTTACTTCTATAATTTATTTCAAGTTTAAATATTTTTAATCAAGGCCAATATTTTTTTGCATTTAAAAATTCTTCTATTACAGCTCATCTCCATCCATATATAGATTGAAAATCATCTCAAATTAAAGTTATATTTCCATCTGATCAAGATAACATATGTATAAGTTCAAATTGTATTTTGTTTGTATCTTGTGCTTCATCTACTAAAATATATTTAAATTTATTTTTCCATTTTTCCAAAATTTCTTTATCTTTTTTAAAAAGTATGTAGGGTAGTAAAAGTAAATCATCAAAATCTAATGTATTTTGTTTTCTAAGTTCTTTTTCATATTCTTGGTATATTTTTCCTATAATTTCATCAGTTTCATCTTGTGCTTGGTAAAGAAAATCTTTTGCAGTAAGTCATTCACTTTTAAGATTAGATATTTTTCATTTAATTTCTCTTGGTGTAAAAGTGTCTTTTACTCAAACTTTTTTTAATATTTGTCTAATTACACTTGCTGTATCTGCAGTGTCTGCAATATTGAAATTATTTTTAAATTCAGTATTTAATATAGGGTTTAAAGCAGTAATATCTTTTTTTAATATTTTTAAAAATATACTATGAAAAGTTCATAGCCAATTAAATTTTTCATTTGAAGGAGTAAGATAAGATGTTTCATCTATTTCAGTATTGTCATAATCAGATAATAAACTATCTATATCATTGTTTTCAGATAAAATATCATCAAAATCTGGTTCTCAAGTTAATGGTGGTTCAATATTTCATTTTTCTTCTCAAAATACTACTTCATCAGAAAAAACTGTTTTTTCATCATTATCTTTAGATATTTTAATATCTTGCATTTCATTTTCCATAATTTCTTTTAATCTTTCTTTCATTTCGTTAGCAGCTTTGTTTGTAAATGTTACTGCTAAAATATTTGAAGATGATATTCAATTGTAAGTAATGTAAGCTATTTTATATGTAAGTGTTCTTGTTTTTCAGGCACCAGCCGAAGCTAAAATAAGGCTTGCTCACTCGGTAGATATCGCAGCTTCATATTGTTGGGGATTTAATATTTTTTTTAAGTATTTTTTCATTTGTTTTGTTAGAAATAAATTGTTTTATAAGATAATGGAAAATAGTTTTTTTTCAAGTAAGGTATAAAATATTATTTTTTTCATTTAGTTTTATTTTTTAAAATTAGATATATTTAAATGGATTGAGAGAAAAATTTTAATATTGAAAATATATGTATTTTTTTTACAATGATTTTGTGTTTTATATGTTTTTTAGTTTTAAATAAAATAGTATGAAATTTGTAGTAGAAAAAAAAGAATTATTACAATGACTTGAACTTGCTAATAGGTTTGTAAGTAGAAATTCTACATTACCAATTTTAGAAAATGTAGCTATAAGTTGAAATATTGATACACTTGAATTAAAAGCTACTGATATGAATAAATATATACATATTACTATTCCAGCAAAAATAGAATCTGAATGAGCTATTACTGTAAATTCAAAAATATTGTTAGATGCTGTAAAAGTTTCTGAATCTGAAACTATAGAGATGGAATGAAAAAATGATGGAACATTACTTACATTATTAACTTGAACAGATAAATTTGAATTTAGATGAATTAGTATAAATGAATATGTTGCTATTCCAGATATAGATGTAAATGGTAGTATGTCCTTATCATCAGAAATTTTGAGTAAATGAATAGAAAGAGTAGAAACTTGTATTCCTGAAAAGAGTTTTACAACAATTATTACTTGAATGCTTCTAAAATGAAAAGAAAAAAAATTAGCATTTGTTGGGACAGATAGTTTTAAGTTAGCAGAATATAAGACTGATTATGAGTTATCTTCTGATTTTGAGGTTGTAATCCCTAAAAATGTAATTTGAGAAATAAAAAAAGTAGCAGATTTAGATTTACAAGAAGAAGGTGAAAATGAAGTAAATATATCTTATGACAATAAGTTAGTAAGTTTTAAATATAAAATTTGAAATTTTGAAATTGAGATAAAAACAAATCTTATTCAATGAACTTATCCTGATTATGAAAAAATAATTTTACCTACTTATAATTCTTCGATTATTTTAGATAAAAAAGAATTAGAAAAAGCTATAAAGAAAGTTTCATTATTTTCTAGAGATATAAGTTATTATGTTAAGTTTATTCCAGATGAGGATGAACTTATTATTTCGTCTTGAGAAACTGATTTATGAGAATGAGTTTCAAAAATGTCTGCAATATTTGATTGAAAAGCAATTAATTTATGATTAAATTGAAAAAGTATTCTTGATTTTTTGAAATATGTAGAATGAGAAGAAGTTGTTATACATATTTTTGATGAAGAAAAACCTATTTTAATGAAAGATCAGTGAGATGAATGATATAGATTTATAGTAAGACCACTTAAAGATTAGTTATTTAAATTAAATTAAAAATAATGAATTTCAAAAAATGATTTACATTAATAGAAATGGTTATAGTTGTTATTATTATATGAATTGTAAGTTGATCTTTATGAAAAATGTTTACTTATAAAAATGTTACAAGGAGTAAATATGATACTTGTTATATTCATATAAATTCAAATATTTCTAGTTTTTTTCAATATTGATTATTACAAAGACAAGTTTATAGTGGTAATAAATATGAAAAAGTAAAAAATTATCAAATATTATTTGATGTTAATAATCAAAAAGTATCTTTGTTGTATTCTTGAACAAATCAAAAAAAAGAATATATTTTAAGTTGAGATTTTGTAGACAATATTGATGATTGTCATTGAAGGCAATATCATACATTAATAAGTTGAGGAAATCTTAAGGTAGTTATAAATCCTTGATTAACTCCTGATCAGTGAAAACAAGAATGAATTTGAATGAAATTATATACTTGAGATAATTTTGAAAATAAATTACAAGATGGTTCTACTTGAGTAATATACTTTTATTACTGTCCTGGTGTTTGAACTTTATGATGTTTAGAGAAAAATAAGATAGAGGTAGATACAAGAGCAGCTCTGTTTAAGTCTTATTTTTGTAAAAAAGTTGATATTAAAACTTGAATTTGTAAAAAATGGAGTGAATAATTTAATTGATAATATAAATATATGTGAATTATAATATTATTAGTATTAATTTTTGTTTGATGAATAGTTATTTATTTATCATTAGATATGAAATGAATTTCTAAAAAAGAAGAGAATATAAATTATAAAAATACTAATTTTTTTCAAGAATTAAATAATTTAGATATAAAAAATGAAAAAATTTTAACTTTAAAAGAAAATATATCTAATTATATTATCTGATCAGATAATTTAATAAATTCTATTATTGTATCTATTTTAGCTGATTGACATATTTTAGTTGAGTGAGTTCCTGGATTAGCAAAAACTAAAACTATATTAGTATTTTCAAAAATGTTATGATTAAATTTTCAAAGAGTTCAATTTACTCCTGATATGTTGCCTTCAGATATAATTGGATGAGAAATTTATAATAAGAATACTTGAAAATTTGAGGTGTTGAAATGACCTATTTTTACAAATCTTTTATTGGCTGATGAAATAAATAGAGCAACTCCAAAAGTTCAGTCTGCTTTACTTGAAGCTATGCAAGAAAAAACTGTAACTATTTGAAAAGAAACTTTTTCTTTAGAGCAACCCTTTTTTGTGATGGCTACACAAAATCCATTAGAACAAGAATGAACTTTTCCATTACCAGAAGCACAATTAGATAGATTTTTATTTAAAGTAGAAGTTAATTATCCAAATTTTGAAGAAGAGTTAAGAATTTTAGATACTTTTGATTTAAATATAAATAATATTAAACAGATAATTTCAAAAGATGAGTTAAATCAAATGAAAGAAGAAATAAAAAATATAGAAGTTTCTGAAAATATAAAAAAATATATTATCCAACTTGTGGAAGCTACAAGATATCTTGATGATGATTTACAAATTGGAGCTTCGACAAGATGAATAATAGCTATGAAACAAGCAAGTATGGTAGTTGCATATTTAGAATGAAACACACAAGTAAGTTATGATAATGTAAAAGCTATTTGTTTACTTGTTTTAAAACATAGAGTTAAATTGTCAAATAAATCATTATCAACTAAAAAAACTGTTGAAGAAATTTTGATAAATAGACTATTAAAAGTTAAAGATTTTAATTTATAAAATTTATTATTATGATTATAAATAAAATATTATCATCTATATTTATAAATACATTAGTTATTTATACTATTTCAGAATATTTACCTAATTTTTTTCATATTCAGTTTAATGAATATTCATTACGGGCTTATTTGACTATATGAGCTATTTTTTGGTTTTTAGATGTAATAGTTAAACAAATTGTAAAAATTTTAACTTTACCTTTAAATATATTAACTTTAGGGTTGCTTTGAATATTTATAAATATATTATTTATGTATTTATTTCAATATGTAATAAATAATTATGAATCATATCTTGCTACAGTTCAATTATGAACATTTATTCAAGTATTGATAATTTCAATAGTTATTTATGTTTTAAACTTTTTATTTAAAAAATTGTAATAATAATGAAAATTGTATATATATCTATATTAATAATATTAGTATTTTTCTTTTTTTGATTGTATTTTACTAATCTTATGTGGGTATCAAGTCAATATATGTATTTGTTTTCACAATCAAATCAAATATGAATGTGAACATGAATGCTTTTATTATGAATTATTGGATTTTTTTCATGAATAGTTTCTACTTTATTAGTTATGTCTTTGTTTCGTTCAAGACCAAAAGATTTTGATGAATATGATTTATAATTTTATAGCTAAATTAATTGATGATTAAAATTACGAAAAATGCTTTTACATTAGTAGAATTATTAATAGCATCTGTTATTTTAAGTATAGTTCTTACAATAATATTACAAATATATTTTTCTCTTTTAAAAACTAAGACAGATATATATGTTAAGTCAGTTTTAGTTAAAAATACTAATAATGTTATAGAAAAAATTAATATTATAATGAAAAATTATACTATAGATTATGAAGAATATTTTAATAGAAGAATAGTTTGATGTAATTCTGATTGATGAAATAATTTTTCTTGGGATGTAGGAACTTGAGGATATTGTAAAAGATTTACAAATTATTGAAATGGAAATTCTATAAATAATACAGGAAACAATATTTTGTATTATTGTTCTAATAAATGAAATAATTGAGATAAACAAAAAGAAAAACCATTAGAAACTTCTGATTGTGAGAATGCTTCAAATACTTGAAGTGCTTATATTTATTATCAAGATAATGATAATTTAAATTCAGGTAGTTGATGTTGGGAAAATGAAGTGAATTTAGATTGAAATGGGTATATGCAATCTTTTTGAGAATATAAATTACAGTTTTGGAATGTATGATGAAATGCTGATTCTTATATGTGATGTGAATGAGATGATGATGATGTAGATTTATGAGTTTGACCAATAGCTATTTGAGATAATTTAAAAGTTAAAGAATTATATCTTATTTCAAAAGATAAAAAACATAGAATATTTATTAGAAGAAAATTAATTTCAACTTGAGATTGGAATTATGATGGGAATATAGCTTATACTTGATGAGAAGCATTATATAAATTACAAATTTTAAAATTAAGATGATTTGATATTGGTTCATGACATAAATTTTGAACAACATGAGCTACAGTAAATGATGGTAAAATAGATACTTGGGCTTGTGATAAATTACAATGATTTAAATGTCATTGAGATCGTATAAATTATATTTCAGATACAGATAAAGATTATTATTTGCCTAAAAATTCAGATGATGGTTGGGTAGATTTTACTATAAATGATATAACTGTTTCTAATTTTAATATATCTATTTTTCCTACAAAATCCCCAAGTTATTCATGGTATGATACTGGAATGCAAATTTCTCCTTATTTAAGATTAAAATTAAAAACTAATTTTTATCCTGTTAATTATATTTCAAAAATAAATCCTAAGATAATTTCTAAATATAGTATGAATTTACAAACTACATTTTCTATTAAACCTTATTAATTATTTATAATTCACAATATATATATGGATTTAAATTTATTTTTATGAAATAAAACAAAAGTAGATATTCTTAAATATCTTTTTTTTAAAGAAGATAAAATATCTGCTAGAGAATTAGAAAATAAGTTAGATCAATCATTTCCAGCTATTAGAAAGCAAATAGATAATTTAGAAAAGGCTTGAATTTTAAATAAGAATAAAACTTGAAATCGTTGGCAATTAGAGGTTTGTAAAAATATTAGACCATTAATAAAAAAATTATTTGTTTATTATATCAAAAATTTTATAGATGATTTACAAAAACAAAATGAAGTTTTTATAAAATCAGTTTTTTTTGTAGATTTTTTTTATGATAAAAAAGATTTATGAGTAGATTTAGTTTTTATTTATTCTGATATTGATAGTGTATTTTTAGATAATTTTAAAAAACAAGTAAGCACTTTTTTAGATTCTTATTTTTTAGATTTAAAAATAGTATTTTTACAAAATATTGATTATGAGAAAAGACTTAGATTTGCAGATAAATTTGTAATAAAATTAAATAATTATAAAAATTTTAAATTATAATATAATAAATAATGTCAGCAGAAGATTTTAATTTATGAGAAATATTAGAAAATTGAAATTCTAATCAAGAAAAAGTTTCTGAAGAAGATAAAAAACAAGTTGCAGAAGATTGAAAAAAGGCTAAAGTTGTTCACCAGCAAATAAAAAAGCAACAAAAGAAAAATAATGATTTAGCACTTTTTTTATCAAAAATTTTATGAAGATATTATAATCAACCCAAAATAATAAATCATATTCATTGAATGCTTAATAATATTCAAAAAACTGAAAAATTACTTTACAATATTTTTTCTCCGTTTGTGCTAGACCAAGATGTTCCTGATAAAATTTCTAATTATGTAGTTTTGATAAAATCTAAATTAAAAAAAATAAATAATGAAGAAGTTGAATTGATTTGGAATATTATCGAAGCTGAAAAACTTGGGTGAGAAGTTTTTTGGAAAAATTTAAAATCAGATAAATCAGAGATTTCTTATGAAGATTTTAAAAAACAAATTTTACAAGAATTAAAATCTTAACATAAACTTAACAAATTATATTTAATATGTAATTAAATTTTATTATTAATTATTAATCAATATGTTATTTATTTGAGCTATTTTGTTCTGACTTTTGTTAAATTATATTTTTTGATGATTTTGATTTAATACTTTTTTGTGTATATTTGCATGATTATTTGTGATTATGCCAGTTTTGTTAAAAATTAAATTTAAGGATATAAAGAAAATTTTATGAAATAAAAAACTTATTTTTTTGAATATTTTGATAAATTTTATTATTTATCCACTTTTGGCTTTTATTTTATGATATTTTATTTTCTGATTAGATAATTATTATTATATTTTCTCAATTATTTTGTTAGCAATGATCCCTTGATGAGGGTTATTAGTAAACTGGTTACATCATTCTTGAGCAGATATGAAAGTATGATTTACACTTTTAGCTTTAAATTTATTTCTATTTTCTATATTTTTTATCCCTTTTAATTTATGATTAGATTATTTTGTTAATTATCAAATTCAAAAAAAACAACAATCTAAAAATATAAAAGTTTTTTGAAATAATTCTTTTTTATGAGATAATTTTTCTAAATTTATTAATTTGCCAAAACAAAATAAAATAGAAAAGCCATCTGGATGTGCAATTCAAGAAATGACAAAAAAAATATGATTAAATAGTGTGTTGCCATGATGTTTTCAAGAAAAATGAAGTTCTACACTTATTTATGGTTTTTATTGATTTGTAGTTTTAATTTTTATTCCTTTTCTTTTATCAAGGATAATATTATTATCAACTAAGTTATCAGATTATTTAAAAAAATATGTAAATGTAATTAGTAAGTTAGCAAGTTTTTTGATTATAGTTTATATATTTTCATTAAATTATATTAGATGAATTTTTAAAATAGATATATTTTTGTTATGAAAAATAATTTTGTGAGTTTTATTATTATATTTGTTTATGTTTATAATAGAGAAACTGATATTAAAATATTCAAATTTTGAAAATAATATAAAACAAGCTATATTTTGGAATTGATTTGTAAGATTTATAACATTGTGATTTATTCTTTCATTTTTGTATGCTATAGCTTGGAATAAACCAGAAATAGTTGTAATATTCATAATTGCTTATTTTATACAAATTTTGTTAAGTTCTATTTTTATAAAATTTAACAAATAATGGAGTTTTTAGTTAAAGTAATTCCTTGAGCAAAAAAGATGGATGTTCATTTAGAATGAAAAGATTTACTTACAGATAGAGATATTTATAAAATTAAATTAACAGCAAAACCTATAGATGGTGAAGCAAATAAACAACTTATAGAAGTAATTAGTAAATTTTTTAATGTAAAAAAAAGATTTATTCAGATAGATAAATGAGCAACTTCTAGGTTGAAATTAGTAAAAATTATAGATTTTAAATAGTTGAAATAAAAAGTTTTTTTAATATTATAAAATTAGATTTATTAGTTAGTAAAATTAAATGTTTAAAAAAGAAGATATAAAAAAGGCTTTGTGAGAAAAAGTTGATTTAGAAAGTCAATATTGAATTGTTTTTTCTTGATTTGCAGGAGATGATTTACTTTTTGAAAATGGTATTTTATTTTGAGATAAAAAACTTGTAGAAAAATTTTCTATTCTTTATGATCAATTTGTTTTGACAAATAAAAAGATAAATGTTCTTGTGATAGATATTGTTTTTACACCAATAGAAATAAAAACACCTGAAGAAGTGCAAAAAATAGATTTATTAAATGAATGAATGTTTATATGAGATGTAAATAATCCTGACGGAAGTTTTGTTTTACCAAATATGAATTGAATAAATAGTTTAAAAGAAGCTATGTGAAAGATTAAGGAAAAAATTAAATTTTCTTCAAAAAAAATAAATATGTATAGATTCAAAACAAAGAGATTTACTTTTTATAAGGATTAGTTTTTTGATGAATTTTTTATTTGTGTTGGATTATTTTATACCCTCAAAATGATGAGTTGAAAGAGTTTTTGAAAATATTATAGGTTGAATTAAAAATGATAATAAAATAATAGTTTTAACTTCTAGATTTTCTAAAAAATTACCTAAATATGAAAAAAATTGAAATATAGAAATTTATAGAATATGAAAAAACAGGTTTTTTTTTACATTTTTAGCACCTTTTTTATGATTAAGGTTATTAAAGAATGTAGATATTATTCATACAAGCACTTATAATGCAGCTTATGTAACTTTTTTTTTAAGTTTTTTTACAAAATCTAAAATTATTTTAACTTCTCATGAAATTTTATGAAAGAACTGGTATGAGTTTAAATGAAAAATAAAATGATTTTTTTATAAAAAAATAGAAGATTTAATTTATAAAATGTGATTTGATTATATTTTTGTTTCAAATCATGTAAAAAATATAGCAAATATTTCTTATAATTTAGCTAATAGTAAAACTATTTATAATTGACTTGATGAAATAAAAATAAATTGAAGTATTACTAGGAATAAATTATGATTTTCTAATAATGATATTATTTGACTTTTTGCTTGAAGGCCATGATGGACAAAATGATTAGATTTTTTGTTAGATAATTTTCAGGATATACATAAGTTAAATAAAAATTTTAAATTACTTATTTTACTTCTTGAAAAAAATAATACAAAAAAAATAAAAAATATTTTAGAGAAATTAAAAAATATAGATTGAGTTAAGATATTATTTGAAGTGGAACATGATGAAGTTTATGAGTATATGAATATTTCAGATATTTGAATTGTTCCTTCAAGAAGTGAATGATTTGGTTATACTGCATTAGAATTTTCTTATTTATGAAAAACTACAGTTTTATCACATGTATGATGAATTCTGGAAGTTAATTTTTGAGATTGTCATTTTTTTAAAGTATGAGATAAAAATCAGTTTTTAAATTGTTTTCAAGATATTTTTGCCTGAAAAGTAAATAATTATTGATATAATAAAAAATTAACAAAAAGTAATATGGTGAAAGAGTATAAAAATGTATATTTTAAATAAAAAAGTAATTATTATAAATTATAATAAAATTTATTGTATATTTATTTTAAAATCTTAATATTATAGTTAATTAAATAACTAAATTAATTTAATTAGTAAAAATTATCATGAATATTCAATATTTTATATTTGCTATTATAATAACACTTATTTTATTTCTTGTAACAATGTGAATTCAGAAAACTACTAAAATTTTTATCTGAAATTATATTGCAGGATTTTCTGCAATGATTTCTTACCTTTTTTTGGATGTTGCTACAAATTATATAGATTTACATTATAAAACATTAAAAATACAAAATCCTGATGCTTTATTATGATTTTTAAGTGCTAATAAAATTTGAATTATAATACTTATTTATTTTATTTTTTTAATTTTGTTTTATAAAAGTAAATTATTTGAAATTCAAGTACAATGATTTTTAAAAAAGTTTTTTTGATATTTGTTTTTACCATTTTTAACAGTCATAACTTTATTATTTACAATGCTTTTGCTTATAAATTGACCTACTGTTTTAACTTATGATGGTTATGTAAAAGCTGTAGATAGTTTTCATATTACTAATTATTTTTTGCTTAACTTTTTTAATTTTATTCCTTTTATTATTATTTTTGTTCCAATTCTTGTTCTTATTATATTTCTTGAGATACGTATTAAATTACCAGTTTTAAAAAGAAAACCTAAAGAAGAAAAAGTAGAGCATAATGCTAATTTTGAAGAAGAAGTAGAATAATTATTTTTTAAAATTATAACTTGAGCTAAAACTAAAATTAACTATTATGAAAAAACTTTTAAATATTAAACTATTTTTTATTTTATGGAATTACAAAGGCTTAATTATATTATTATAATTTGAATTATTTCTTTTATTTTAACATTTGTTTTATATCCATTTTTTATAAAATTTTTATATAAGTTTAAAGTAGGTAAAACTTTAAGAGAAGATGCAACTTCAGGTTGAAAAGCAAGTATTTTTAACGAATTACATAAAAAGAAAGCTTGAACTCCTACTATGTGAGCAGTTTTGATATTGTTAGTAGTAGCTATTATAGTTGTATTAAGTATAGTTTTAAATAAATTGTGATATTTAAAATATTCTTTATTTAATCAAAGAGAAACTTATATTATTTTGTTTGCTTTTTTTTCAATGTGAATTTTATGACTTATAGATGATTATTTAAATATTAAATGAATTGGAAAAGTTAAGTGATTAACTGCAAAAATGAAGCTTATTTGGATGTTCCTGTTTTCAGCATTTATAGCATATTGGTTTTATTTTAAACTATGAATAGATTATATAATTATTTGGCATACTATTGTTCATATTTGAATTATATACTTTATTTTTATGTTTATATTTACAGTTTTTATAGTAAATGCAGTAAATATAACAGATTGACTTGATTGACTTGCTTGATGAATTTTGGTTATGATATTATCTGTTTTGAGTGTTATGACTTTTTTTCAACATTGGTATATTGCTACATGATTATTATCTTTAATTGTCGCAAGTTTGGTAGCTTTTTTATGGTATAATATAAATCCTGCAAAAGTTTTTATGTGAGATTCATGATCATTAGCATTTGGTTGATTGATAAGTTCTGTAGTATATTTGTTAGGTATAAAATTGTGAATTTGGATAATAATAATTCCTTTATTTTTGATAATATTTATTGAATTATTTAGTAGTTTTTTGCAAATTTTATGGAAAAAAATATTTAAAAGAAAATTATTTACTATTGCACCTTTTCATCATAATTTAGAAAAAAAATGATATGCAGAATATACCATTGTTATGAAATTATGGCTTATACAAGGTGTTCTTAGTCTTATTTCTATATTGATATTTTTTTATCAAATTTTACCATTAGTTAATAAATAAAATATGGTATATGAAATTTCTGATTTTAAGAAAAACAATAAAAAATTATGGTTTATATTTTCTAGAATTATATCTATTGCTAGTGTTTTATTTTTGTTTTTAATTATATTAACTTGAGTTTTATCTTTTTATAAGATAAATACTTTTTTGTTTTATGTGTTTTTTTGAATTATTGTTATTTTCTATTCTTGGTGGTTAATAAGATGATTTGAGTATGTTATTTTACTTATTTTATGATATTTGAGATATAAATGATATCAAGAACTTGATTTAAAAAATATTTTGGATAAAAAGCCTAAAAATAAGCAAGAAAATATGATTTATAATCAATATTTAAAGTCTAATAAAAGAATAGACGATTTGTATCATTGGGTAATAATCCCTACTTTTCAGGATCCTTATGATATGCTTAAAGATAATTTTGAAGCAATAAAACAATCAAATTATAATAATCAGAAAATTATTATTACTTTGGCTTGAGAGCAAGTAGATAAAGAAAATTTTAAAGAAATAAAAGATAAGTTTTTAAAAGAATATGCTGATACATTTTATTTTGTAAATTCTACATTACATCCTAAATGAATTGAGTGAGAAATACAAGGGAAGGGTTCAAATGTAAATTATGCAATAAAAAATACATACAAAAAAATATTAGATTTTTGAATAAATGAAGATAATATTTTAGTATCTGTTATGGATTCAGAATCTATAGTTCAAAATACATATTTTGATGCAATGAGTTTAGAATATTGTTTAACCTCTAAAGATATGCAAGATAAAACTATTTATCAGCCTATGTTGTTTTTATTTAATAGATTTTTTTTAGCTCCATTTTTTTCAAAAGTTATATCATTATCTACAACTTTTTATATATTGGCAGCAAGTATAAAATGAATTTGAACAAGAGCTCAAGCAATCCAAATGCAGAGTTTAAAATCACTTTTACAAACTAATTTTTATTCTGCAGAGACTATTACAGAAGATGGTCATCAATATTATAGAACTTATTGTGTATTTAATTGAAAATTTCAAGTTAAGCCAGTATATACTTATGTTTTGCTTGAACCTGTTATTTGAAGAAATTTAATGGAAAGTATTAAATTACAATATAATCAAATAAAAAGATGGGCACATGGTGCTTTAGATTTACCATATATTATAATTTGTTTTTTAAAAAATAAAAAATTACCAAGATTGAGAACACTTTATGAAATATTTTGGTTAACTGAATCTTCAGTTTTATGGAGTAGTTTACAATTTATTTTATTTTTTTGAACGATATATTTTTATATTTTATGATGAGTTTATGGCGATGTTATGGTTAAATTTTGATTATTAGGTTTTGTAATACTCATAATTTTAAATATTATTACATTATTCTTTTTTCCTTGGAATTCATTAAAATCTAAAAGATATAAGATTTATGAAGCTAGCAAATATATAATTTTATCATTTACAGTTATGTGACCTATGCTTTTAATTTTAAATTGATTACCAGCATTACATGCACAAATGTTAATCTTATTTTGAAAACCAATGTGAAAATTTAATGTAACTAAAAAATATAGAGATGAGTAATTGAATTTTATGCTAAAAAACTTATATTTAATATAATTTATTTTTTAAATTTAATGTTATGTGATTAAAACAAGAACTTATAGATAGATGATTTTTATATCAGACTTCTAGTGAAGAACTTTTTTCTTTATATGAAAAATGAAATCAATCTGTATACTGCGGTTTTGATCCAACAGCTGATAGTTTGCATTTGTGAAATTTTATAGGTTTTATGGCTGCTGTTCATTTTATGAGAAGAAATAATAAATATATTGCTATTGTTGGTTGAGCAACAGGTATGATTGGTGATCCAGGTGGTAAAGATGCAGAAAGATCTTTTCTTTCAGAAGAACAACTTAGATCAAATGAAGAAGCTATTAAAAAACAAATTTGAAACATACTTACAAACATTGAAGAAGTAACATGAGAGAAACTAGAATATGAAGTAGTAAATAACTATGATTTTTTTCATAATATGTCTATTTTGGAGTTTTTGAGAGAAGTAGGAAAATATGTAACTGTAAATAATATGATCAAAAAAGATACAGTTAGAAAAAGAGTGGAAGATCCAGATAAAAGTATTTCTTATACAGAGTTTTCTTATATGCTTTTACAAGGTTATGATTTTTACAAACTTTATAAAGACTTTGGAACTAAATTACAAATTGGTTGACAAGATCAATGGTGAAATTTAGTAACTTGAATTGAATTAATTAGAAAAAAACTTGATAAAGAAGCTTATGCTTTTACTTTTCCATTAATTACTGATTCAAATGGCAAAAAATTTGGTAAAAGTGAGTGAAATGCTATTTGGTTAGATCCAAACAAAACTTCTCCATTTAAATTATATCAATTTTTGATAAATATTACTGATGAAGATGTGGAAAGATATATGAAATTATTAACATTGATGGATTTTGATGAAATAGAGGAAGTTGTAAAAAAACATAATGAACAACCTGAATTAAGATATGGTCAAAAAGTATTGGCTGAAAAAGTAGTTGAAATCATACATTGAAAAAAACAAGCAAGTTTGGCAAAAAAACTTTCTGAGTTTTTGTTTGAAACAAAAGATAAATTAGACTTATTATCAAAACTTGATAAAGATGAATTAAATAGTTTTGTAAAAGAGGTTGGTGGTAAAAAATATGAAGGTGAGGATTTGTTAGACTTGTTGGTAAATACAGGGTTAGCAGATTCAAGATGACAGGTTAAAAAAGATATAAAATCTGGTGCAATATATATGAATGAGAAAAAAGTTTCTGATATGTGAAAAGAAATAGAATTTAAAAATGGTATTTGTTTGCTTAGAAAAGGGAAAAAAAAATATGCTATAATAAATAATTAAGAGATTATAGTTGTTATATTAAACTTTTTTTAGATTTTGTTTTTTAGATGTTTAAATAATTTTAGTATAGTAAAATATTTTTATTATTAAATTCTTATTGATGATTAAAGAAAATATAGATATTACTGAATTATCAAATTTTCATACAAAGGCAAAAGCTAAATATTTTTATGAATTTAATTGAAATATAAAAGAATTAAAACAGGTTTTAGATTTTATTAAAAAAAATAAATTAAAGAAACTTGTAGTTTGATGATGAACAAATTTGTTGTTTGCTTTTGATATTTTTTATTGATTAGTAATTAAAATAAATTTGTTTTGATATGATTATGATGAATGAAAAAAAATATTAAAAATTGCTTCTTGAGAAAAAGTTTCTGATATAGCTGAAATTTTGGAAAAAGAATATAAAAATAAATTATGGCATAGATTTATTTGATTGCCTTGAACAATAGGTGGGGCAGTAAGTGGAAATGCAGGATGTTTTGGACTAGAAACTGAAAATAATTTTAAACAAGCTGAAGTTTTTGATTTAGTAGATTTAAAAGTTAAAATTTTGAATAAAAAAGATATGGAATTTGCTTATAGGACAAGTATTTTAAAACAAACTTGAAATTATATTTTGTTAAATGCTTATTTTGATTTATCTAAAAAAATAGAAAAATACCATTCTGATGTAGATAATATTGAATTTAGAGAAAAGAAACAACCTAAATGATATACTTGTGGTAGTTTTTTTAAAAATCCTTCAAAAGAAGATTCTGCCTGAAAACTTATTGAATTATCATGATTGAAATGATATAAACTATGATGAGCTTTTTTTTCTGAAAAACATGCAAATTTTCTTATGTCAGATGGTAATGCTACTTACGATGATTTGTTAAAATTAAAGGATTTAGCAAAACAAAAAATTAAAGAAAATTATGGGTATGATTTAGAAGAAGAAATTAGAATAATTTATTAGAAAATATAAAAATGATAAAAAAAAGTAAGTTATGGATTAGATTATTGTTATTTTTAAGTTGATTTGTATTATTTTTTTATGTTTTTTTTACAAATGATTTAAAAAATAAGGAAATAAATCAGTGAAATGTTGTTTTTGTTCTTGATGTTTCAAATTCTATGAATGTAAAAGATGTTTTTTATAATAATCATCAAGTTTCAAGGCTTGAACTTGCAAAACAAATAATTGCTAATAATATTAAAAATAAAGATTTAAAATTTTGATTAGTAATTTTTTCAAATAATTTTAAATATTTTATTCCTCCAACTTTGGATAAAGAAACTTTTTTAATATATTTAAAAACTATAAATACAAACATTTTAGATGGATGAAAAACAAAATTTGTTAAATCTTTAAATTGATTAACTAAAGTTTTAACCCCAACTGATGTTTTGATTATTTTATCAGATTTTGATACAAAAGAAAATGTAAGTAAAATAAATATTAAAAATTATATTTATAGTATAAAAATATGATCAAAACAATGATGAATAGTTAGAAATAAAGAAGGTATTTCTATTTATAAAGATTGATGATTTGTTAGATCTAGTGTATGAAATAATGTTATTTGAAATAAAAATTATAATTATTCAAATTATAAAAAATGAGAAATATTGCCTTTTTTAAAACAGTTTAAAAATCAAAATTTAATAAAAAATAAAGAAAAAAATAATTTATTAGAAATATTATGATTTGTATTTATATTATTTTCACTTTAATAATAATTTGACTTATAACTATTTATTTGTTATAATATTAGTAATTTATTGTATTATATATTAGTTTATGAGAAAAATAGTTTGATTTTTAATTATATTTATATTTTTTTCTTTTTTATCTGAAAGTTTTTCTAATTTTTTTTCTTCAACAGCTGTTAAGACAGATATTTATAGCATTATGGAAAATAGATATAAAAATGAATGAATAGAAACTTTTTCAGATGCTGTTTCTTTTTTGGCACAACAATATTGAGTTAGTGAAGAATATATTTCAAATATATTAGAATGAGATTTAATTTATTGTTCGATGTGAAGTAATAATTTATTAAAACAATTAAAAATAAGTAATTGAAATGATTATACAGAAAAAAATTATGTTGATTGTTATAAAAAGATAGATGAAGAAATTAATAAATATGAAGATACAAAAATTTCTAATAAACAGTTAGAAGATTCTTTATTGCCTGAAAATTTGTTAGCAAATTGAAAAAATGATGATGGACCTTATGATTTAGTAGTAGATGTGCAAGATTTAAGTGCAGTTTTATTTAAACAAAAAATGAAAAAAATTCCTTTTTGAAAAGTAAATATTTGAAAAACTTGAAAATCTGCTTGAAAGGAATTATGATTTTCTAGTAGTTCATCATCAACTTCAAGTTCATCGTCAACTTCAAGTTCAACACCAACTTCAAGTTCATCATCAACTTCAAGTTCATCGTCAACTTCAAGTTCAACACCAACTTCAAGTTCAACACCAACTTCAAGTTCAATACCGACTTCAAGTTCATCGTCAACTTCAAGTTCAGCACCGACTTCAAGTTCAGCACCGACTTCAGCACCAACCTCAAGTATTGTAAATCCAGATGTTCAAATATGAAATCAGTGTTGATATAGTAATTCTAATAAAATTGTAAATGATTTAAAAAATATAGATAATTCTGATGATAATAGTTTAATTATAGATGATATTTCTGACGATAATAGTTTAATTGTAGATGATATTCCTGATAATAATTCAAAAAAGAATAAAAATGAAGATAAATTATTTGACACATTTTGATTAACTTGAGATAAATGATGATTTATAGATTGACTATTTAAACCATTTTCAGGAAATAATAATTTATGAGGAGGTTGAGGATGAGTGTGATGAGGAGGTTGAGGAGGTTGATGATGTGCAGGTTGAGATAAATTATTGACTATTTGTTTTAAATTAGTTCCATCTGGACCAAGATGACCAGTATGATGAACGACATTTGTTAATTCTATAGAAAAAGAAATAGATAAAATATGAGATACATTAAAAGATATTAAACAAAGTTTTATAATTCCTGCTTGACATGGTGATGAAGCTTTAGATATAGATTTTAAACATATTCAATTTGCTGATATTATGGCTTTTAATATAGTTTTAACATCTAAGCCAGTATTTGTTTTTAAAAAAGATGAGAAAACTGAAAAGCAAGCAAATGCATTAGATACAGAATGTGATTGAGTTCCTCATAAATTAGCAGTAATGTATTCCAAATTATGAATTGCTTATTGTTTAGACAAATGATTAGATAAAGATAAATATTTAATTACTAATATTTCTAGTGTTAAACCATTTCCAAAACCAAATTTAAAACCACAGAAAAATAAAGATAGTAAAGATGGAATTTATAATGAAGCAGAAAATTATTCTCAACTTTTGTGAAATATATTAACTTTTACAGATAATTTAGATAAACTTATGTGAACTTTTTTAAATTCTTCTATTGCACTTGAAGCTAAATCTGAATAACTATGTATTTGACATAAAATTAAATATTTGTAAAATAATAGGTAGGAATTTATAAAAAAATATAAAATAAAATGAAAAAAATAATAAAAAAACTTATATTACTTATGTGATTTTTCTTTGTATGAAGTTTTTTTATTTGAAATAGTATTACTTTTGCAGAAAGTGCTAATAAAGTTGAAACATCTAAAACCGTAGATAGTAAATTATGACTTTACCAAACTTTGTGAAGGTCACTTTATACAGTAACTTGGCCACTTATAGTGATAGCATGACAATTTATGGATAATCAAGTAGTTTATTGAAGTTTTATTGGTATGGATACATTACTTTGGAAAATATGGAATGTAATGAGAACTTTTGCAAATTATATTATTTGATTGATACTTATTTTTTCAATATTTACTTTGTTTCTCGGTTGAAAATTTGAACAATTTAATCCTATAAAAATTATTCCACAGCTTGTAGTTTCTGCGGTTTTGGTGAATGCAAGTTGGTTTTTAGTTTGAGCTTGTATAGATGTTTCAAATATACTTACTTATTCTGTTGGAACTCTTCCACTTAAGATAGCTTGAGATAAAATACATGATTTTAATAATCAAACAATACCAACATTTTGAATCTCATTACAAAAATGAAAAAATACTTTACAAACTTGAATATATGATTGAAAATCTATTTTACCATTTTGTGAAATTAAAACTGTTACTTGAGATGATAATAGTATAAAATATATTTGAACAACTTGACAATGTGTAGCTGTTGAAGATATGAAGTATTATATAATACCAGATGGTTGAATTACTTTAAAAAAAGATGAAAATTTATCTTGACATGCAACAGTTATAAAGTGAAAAACATTTTCTGAAATTAGAAAAAAACTTTGATGAATGACTTGAATTTTGTGAACACTATATTGATCTATTACAAATTTATGAGCTGATGTAAATTATTCGTCAGGTTCATCTACTAGTATGACTATGGGATTAATTTTAAAATTATTATTTTTGTTTGCATTAGTTATTCCTTTATTTACATTAGCAGTTTTGTTGGTAGTTAGAGTAGTGGTTTTACGAATGTTTATTATAATTTCTCCTATAGTATTTTTATTTACTTCTGTGAAGAATTTTGAAAAGCTTTTATGAGAAAAATGAAAATTATCATCATTATGTTGTATGGTATTTATGCCTGTGATAGTTGTATTTGCTTTGAGTATTTCATTTGTGTTTTTAAGTTCTTTAAAAAATATGAATATTTCAAATGAATTTTGAATTAGTTGAAAATGATCTACAGCTTTTATAGATATAAATTGAACAAAAGATAAATCGGATGATATAAATATAACTTTTAATTGATTAAAATGAGATTCTTCTGTTAATTCGTTATTTTCTCAATTGTGAGAAACATTATCTTGGATAATTAGAAGTATTTTTAGTATTTGATTTATGTGGACAATTGTATTTGCAGCATTAAAAAGTTGTAAAATTACTGGTTGAATTGCAACTTCTATTCAAAATTTTTCTCAAAAAATTGCAAAATCTGCACCTATTATTCCAACTTGAGTAGCAGGTGGACAGAGTGTTTCTTCTCTTTGAGCATGATTAGAACAATTAGAATCTTTACCTCAAACAAAGCAACAAAGCCAATATAAAAAATGAATAGGTGAAATTATAAAAGAATATGAGAGAAATACATCTTGAACTTGAGATAGAAAATATATAGCACAAACAAGTAATGCAGTTTCAACTAATTTTACAGGATGATCTATAAATAAAGAAAAATTAAAAACATTTAATGATAATAACTATTGAAATATAAAAGTTGCTGACTTAATGAAAGGTGATAATAAGTCAAAAAAACTTTTGTCTGAAGTTGCAAGTTCTATTTGAATGAGTTCTGATAAATTAAAAGATTTATTGAAAGATAAGGAATGAACTACTTTATTAAATAATATTAAAGAAATAAAGGAAGAAATGTCATTATCTGAATTAAAGAAAATTTTAAGTGAAAAAGTTATTGCTTGAAATATTACTTTATTACAATTACCTGAAGTTACTAAAGATAAAATAAAAGAAATATTTAATAATAATGGATATGAAAAAGTTACTGAAATCTGACTAAATAAAGAATTAGCTCAGGCATTGAAAAAAGTTTGATTTAGTGAAGATGAAATTATTAAGTTACTTGCAACTAAAATAACATGAGAATGAATAGATTGAGTGAGTGATGAAGATATAACTAAAATTAAATGATTTTTAAGTAAATAATAAATTA
>Ga0256842_1001064_pt1 | contig 22905 bp, 24 predicted proteins | sample 4559240metaG_FD_185973 | JGI IMG/M metagenome (GOLD analysis project Ga0256842, IMG submission 185973) | Hydrothermal vent microbial communities from Guaymas Basin, Mexico - 4559-240 | ecosystem: Environmental > Aquatic > Marine > Hydrothermal vents | place: Mexico: Guaymas Basin | collected... | reverse complement strand
AAAAGGAAAAAAGTGGCACTAATTAGTCTTTTTAATATAGATAAACATTATGATATAAAGGTACTCTTAGAAGATGTCTCATTTAATCTAAATGATGGTGAGAGAGTAGCTATTGTGGGGCAAAATGGTTGTGGTAAATCTACTTTGATGAAGATAATCACAGGAGAAGTTGAACCAACAGAGGGCAAAAGGGTAATTACTCAAAATATTGAGATAGGAATGCTCTCTCAACAGCCTAAATTTGATGACTCTCTAAGAGTAAAAGAGGCGATTGAAAATGAGCTAAAAGAACTCAAAGAGGCAAAAGAGAGATATGATAAAGTTACTTTAGAACTAAGTGTTGATTATGAAAATGAGAAATTATTATCACAACAAGCCCAACTTATCACATTTCTTGACCATCATAATGCATGGAGTTTAGATGATAAGATAGAGAGAGTGCTTCAAGAGTTTAAGCTCAAAGAGTATGAAGATAGATTGGTTATTACTCTCTCAGGTGGAGAACAACGAAGAGTGGCTTTAGCCTCATTAATCTTGAAAAAACCTGATATTTTGCTACTTGATGAACCTACAAACCACCTTGATGTCTATATGGTAGAATTTTTGGAAGAGATTTTACTCAAAGATAAATTTACTCTACTTCTAATCTCTCATGATAGATATTTTATTGATAGAATAGCTACAAGAGTTGTGGAGGTAGAAAATAGAAAACTGGTATCATATAATGGTGGATATAGTAACTATTTAATCCTCAAAGAGGAGCGAATGAAATCTATGGTCAAAGAACATGATAATTTGCTAAGATTTCTCAAAAAAGAGGAAGAGTGGTTGGCAAAAGGTGTCAAAGCTAGAGAGAAACGAAACCAAGGACGCAAAAAAAGAGTCTATGAATTAAGAGATGAATCCAAAATTAATCCAACGCTTATAAGAAAAATGCAAGTAGAACTTGAACGAGAAAAGAGAAGTTGGAATGGAGATAAATCAATAGCCAAGAAAAAAATGCTTTTTGATATAGAGGATTTATCATATAGCATAGCAGATAAAAACCTTATAGAAAACTTTAGCACACGAATAGTCCAAAAAGATAAAATAGCAATAGTTGGGGCAAATGGTAGTGGTAAATCTACAATGCTTAAACTTATGTTAGGAGATATTAAGCCTGATAGTGGTGTGATAAAACAGGGTGAATTTAAAATCGGATATTTTGACCAACATAGAGAGATGTTAAGTGATGAAAAAACTCTAATTGAGACATTTTGTCCTGATGGTGGAGATATTATCACAATCAAAGGTGAAAACCGTCATGTATATGGCTATCTAAAAAGCTTTTTATTCCCAGAAGAGTATTTGGATAAAAAGGTAGGAATGCTAAGTGGTGGAGAGAAAAATAGAGTTGCTTTAGCATGGTTATTAGCTCAAGAGGTAGATTGTTTGATACTTGATGAACCGACAAATGACCTTGATATTTTAACGATTAATATATTAGAAGAGAAGCTAATTAACTTTTGGGGTGCTGTGCTATTTGTATCTCACGATAGATACTTTATCGATAAAATCGCCTCAAAACTATTTATATTCAAAGGCAATGGAGAGGTAGAAGAGTCTTTTCAAAATTATAGCCAATATCTAATGATAGAAAAAGAGATAAATGAGTTGGAAGTTTTGGCAAAAAATAGTATCAAAAAAGCAGAAATAGAGTCCAAACCAAAAACCAAAAAAGCCAAAACCAAACTAAGCTTCAAAGAACAACGAACCTATGATAATCTACCAAATGAGATAGAAACCCTTGAAAATCAAATAGAAGAGCTAAACAACTGCCTATCAAATCCTGATTGTTATAATCAAAGAGGATTGAGTGAGATAAGCCAAGAGTTGATTAAATTAGAAGAGATTTATGAGGCTAAAAGTGATGAGTATTTAGAGCTTTTAGAGATTGTTGAAGAGTTGGAGGGGAAATAATAATTTATTTTGTTATACTACCGTTATGTCTAATAAATACAAAAAATTCTCACCTTCTCTTACTATTGAAGCATTAGAGGATTGTCTATTATTTAGCATCAAATACAAAGAAGTTCAATCTCTATATGATAATCTCAAAAAAGGTGAAAGATTTGGAAGATTGATGAGCTAAGAGGCATATAGCTATCTTCATAAGCAAAGCATTGATAGGCAAACCCAAAATAGCAAAAGAAAGATTTGAAGATTTTATAAGACACTAAATAGTACAGCTTATGGCTTCAAACCTACACCAAAAGATTTTTTTAGGATTCCTCAAAGCAAATCTAAAAATATAATTTACTTAGATTTAACTTGATTATCTGTTATTATTTTTAGCTAAAGTATTGAAATTTAAAAAAAATATAATATTTTAAATAAAAAATAAGCTTTTATAAGATATAACTTCTTTAAAACAAAAACCAAGGTGATAAAAAATGGCACTTTTAATTGATGATGTATGTATAGCTTGTGATGCCTGTAGAGAAGAGTGTCCCAATGATGCTATTGAAGAGAATGACCCAATATACTTTATAGACCCTGATAGATGTACTGAATGTGTGGGGCATTATGATGACCCATCATGTATAGCAGTATGTCCTGTTGATTGTATTATTCCTGACCCTAATAATGTAGAAAATATAGAAGAGCTTAAATTTAAATTTAAGCAACTTAAAGAGGAAGAGTAGTGATTTGATATGAAACTTCATAAACGAACTGCAATTATTGATATAGGTTCAAACTCGGCTAGAGTCTTGATATTCCAAAGAAGCAGTAAGTTTGGTTTTCATATTATATCTCAACAGAAAAGTAGAGTTCGTATTGGTGAGGGTGCTTATCAAAAAAATGGTGAATTACAAGAAGTTGGAATAAATAGAGCATATTTAGCATTAGAGAGTTTTGCTAGAAATATTCAAAAGTATGGGGTAGATGATATATATTGTGTTGCTACCTCTGCACTTAGAGATGCACCTAATAGAGAGCAGTTTATATCTTGGATAGAGAAATATTTAGATATTAAGATAGATGTGATTGATGGCAAAAGAGAGGCATTTTATGGTTCTGTGGCTGTTATTAATCTGCTTCCTTATAGTGATGGGATTACTATTGATATTGGTGGTGGGTCATGTGATTTATCACTAATATCAGATTCTAAAGTAGTAGATGCAATATCTCTCAATTTAGGTGGGGTACGGCTCAAAGAGCTATTTTTTGATAAGAATGCTTCAATAGATAAGATAGAGAGATATATATCAAAAGAGATAGATAGAATTCCACCTCAGTTTAATAGTAATATAGCTATTGGCATGGGTGGGGCTATTAGGGCATTGAGTAGGGCTATTATGAAAAATAGTGATTATCCTCTCAAAAAAATACACTCATTTAGTTTTGAAATAGATGAATATATAGATTATTTAGAAGATGTGGCATATAGTGATATATCTACATTGGCTAATCTAAATATCAAAGAGGATAGATTTGATACTATTAGAGGTGCTACTTTAATATTGATTTCTATATTTAAACGGCTCAATACAAAGACTTTGATAACAAGTGGGGTTGGTGTAAGAGAGGGAGTATTTTTGAGTAAGTTACTTAAAAATAGCAACTATATATTCCCCAAAAAACTTAATCCAAGTATCAAGAGTATGCAAGATAGATTTGATAAGAGACCTCAAAATTATAAAAATCTTATCAAAAGTGCATTAGAACTATACTCTCTACTCTCAACAAAACTCTCTATTAATAATAACTACTCAAAAGAGTTAATCTCAGCGATTAAGCTATCTAATATTGGCAAAACTCTAACAATATATGATGCTCACGAACATGCCTTTTATATAGCATCACAAGAGTTGAATTATGGATATAGACATCAAGAGATAATGAGTATATCTATGCTTCTATTTATCGATGGAGAAGATATTAAAAAAGATGGATTATATAAAAAATATAAAAAACTACTACCTAAAAAGAGTGAATTTAAACTATTAAACTTTGTATATGCTACCGTAGTAGAGCTATATAGCAATAGTAATAATATACAATTAAAGTTTAAATATAAAAAAGATAGACTATATATCAAATCTAATTTATCTCTATACATATCAAAAAGTTCTATTTATAAGATTAAAAAACCCAAACAATTTGATATTATTATAGAGGATAATTATATAATACCAAGGATATAAAATGATAGTAAATAGAGTAGAAGATTTAATAGGAGATACACCACTTATAAGATTAAACCACTTATCACAAATGAGTGGAGCAAATATCTATGCTAAGTGTGAGTTTATGAATCCATCATCATCTATCAAAGATAGAATAGCCCTTAATATGATAAATAGAGCTTTAGAGAGAGGTGATATTAATCAAGATAGTACAATAATTGAACCAACAAGTGGAAATACAGGAATTGGATTAGCAATGGTTTGTGCATCAAAAGGGTTACGATTAATTATTACAATGCCTGATTCTATGAGTAAAGAGAGAAGAAATATATTGACTCACCTAGGTGCAAAATTATTTTTGACACCATCAAGAGATGGAATGCAAGGTTCTATTGATAAAGCTCATCAACTCTCTAATAGTATAGAAAACTCTATTGTATTAGGGCAGTTCCAAAACCCAGATAATCCAGATATTCATAGAACAACAACAGCTATTGAGATATATAATGATTTAGGTAGTAAAATAGATTTTTTTGTAGCAGGAGTAGGTACAGGTGGTACTATTACAGGTGTAGGAGAGGTATTAAAAGATAAAATTGATAATATCAAAGTAGTAGCAGTAGAACCATTTAATTCAGCAGTATTATCAAACGAAGATGCCAACCCTCATAAAATTCAAGGAATAGGAGCAGGATTTATCCCTAAAGCTCTAAATGTAGATATTTATGATGAGATTATAAAAGTAAAAGATAGAAGTGCTTATGATATGGCAAGAGCAGTTGCTAAAGAGGAGGGATTACTTGTAGGAATATCTTCAGGAGCAAATATTCAAGCCACCTATGAGGTAGCTTCAAGATTTGAAAATAGAGGTAAAACTATTGTAACTATACTTTGTGATACAGCAGAGAGGTATTTAAGTACGGAGATGTTTGAGAGTAGTATGTTTTAATCTATGCTAATAGAAACAGTAAAAATTCAAAATAGAGAGATATTTAATATAGAGTATCACGATAAAAGATTAAATCTCTCTCGTCTTAATCTTTTTGGAATATCTTCTACTATTGATTTAAATAGTTATATCAATCCCCCAAATGATAATAAATTATATCGTTGTAGAGTATTGTATGAAAGAGAAATTATTAATATAGAGTATATCCCATATAGTCCTAAAATTCAGCAAAATTTTATAGTTGTAGAGAGTGATATAGAGTATAATTATAAATACTCAAATAGAGATAAATTAAACCTACTTAAAGATAGATATAGTGATTATGATGATATAATTATATCTCAAAATGGATTGCTAAAAGATACAACAATAGCAAATATTGCTTTTTGGGATAATGGTGTTTGGATTACACCCAAAACTCCTTTACTATATGGTACAATAAGGTCTAAAATGATAGATGAGGGTAGTTTAATACCACAAGATATATATAGTAGAGATGTTGATAACTTTAGTGGTTTTGCGATAATGAATGCTATGATAGGATTTAAAGTGATAAAAAACCCATCAATTAGGAGAGTAGATGAAAACAGATATATTTAATACACAAGAGTATAAAGAGGTGGCTAATAGATATTTAATAGATACTATATCTATTTTTTTTGATAATGGTGAGGAGTTTTCTATTGTATGTGATGTGAAATATTTAGAATTTAACCCACCATTGCCACAAGATATATTTAATCAATTTGGTACACATGTACTATTTAATATAGCTAAATATAGTTTTGAAAGTGCAAGTATAGAAGATAATTATTTTATGTTTGAAGCAGGATTTGGAAGCCAAAATTTTGGTAGTACAGTATCCTTGCCAATATTAGCAATAAGACAGTTAATTGTAGATGAAATCCCATTAATTACAAATATTGCTACACCTACAAAAATAGAGACAAAAGAGGAGAAAGTAGATAACTCTATGAGTATGTTTTTAAACAACCCAGAAAATCAAAAGATTTTAAAAAAGAGAAAGAAAAAATAAAATAGATTTTAAACTAAAGTAGCCTCTACAATTAAAATCTCAAACTCTAAATATTTAAAGGGATAATTATTTACTATATTCTTTATCTCTTTAAATGATAATCTTTTTCCACCTCCATTTACACCACTCTCCTTGATATATTTAAGCATATCATAACTATTTTGAAAATATAATTTATATGATAAAGTAGTATAAGAGGCATTGAAGTATTTATCTATTTTATCGGTTAAATACTCTTTTGGATATATAGGAGAATCTATATTTGCCAATTTATGAACACTCTTAAATGTATTTGATGTAAATATAGCAAATAGAAATTTATTTGATAGTTTAGATATATTATTAAGTGTATAATCCAAATCACCACTCCATTGGAGGGCAGAAGATGAGATAACTATATCAAATTTATCCTCTATCTTATCATCAAAACTTAGATTTTTAAGTTTTACTCTACTATCTTCTGGGTGAATATCTAACATTTTTTGAGATATATCAATACCTATAAATTTATTAAATTTAATATCATTTTGGATTATATTTTTATATACCTCTCCACCACCACAACCAATATCTAAAATACTATCATAATCCTTATCTAATCGTTTAACCAACTCTTTGGCTACATCTTTTTGGATAATATTAAGTCTATTATAACTATTAGCAAACCGTGAAAACTCTTTTAATATACTCATTTAACTCATTTTTATTTAATTAGAAATTATACCTAAAAATAGATATAATATGATATTTGATTAGAGGATTATATATGAAGATACTATTAGCACCAAGTGAAACCAAAATAGCAGGTGGAGATGAAAAGTTTGATATTTCAAATCTAAGTTTTGATACTTTAGATAGAAGTTTGGTAGATAAGTATCAAGATATAATATTAAACTCATCAACTCAAACCCTATCTAAACTTTTTGGTATCAAAGATATATCCAAAATAGATAATTACAAAACCATACTCCAAAATCAACCTACACTAAAAGCTATTGAGAGATATACAGGTGTAGCCTTTGATTATTTAGATTATAACTCATTAGATAAAAACTCCAAAAACTATATAGATAATAATTTATTAATCTTCTCTAATCTATTTGGAGTATTAAAAGCTAATGATTTAATCCCAAACTATAAGCTAAAACAAGGTGAGGGTATAAGAGATATAAAGAGTGATAAATTTTATAAAAATAATATCACTAAAATATTAGATAACTATCTACAAAATGAGGATATATTAGATTTAAGGGCGAAATATTATGAGAAATTTTATAAACCAACCAAAAACTATACAACTCTTAAATTTATAAAAGATGGTAAAGTAGTAAGCCACTGGGCAAAAGCTTATCGTGGTAAAATCACAAGAGAGATAGCCCTAAACTCTATCAATTCAATAGATGAACTAATGGCACTAGATATTAAAGGGCTTAGTTTAATAGAGATATTAAATATTAAAAATCAGATAGAGATAATATATAGTATAGAGTAAATTTACAACACCATTCTTACTTGTCTGAGACTGTGAAAGAATTAGCAACTTTCAAGAAATCCACCTATTTTAGGGGATTTAAAATTCCAAAAATAGGGTTGAATGAATAGTTAGATGATAGTTTTGAAGTAATTTTATTTTATCAAATATCAATACTTTTTTAGATATAATAAAAATATTTCTAAATGGAGCAATAAATGGATAATGAAAAATTAGTATTTTCACCAAATGATTTAATTGAAAAAAAATATAGAATATATAATGGTGATTGTATTGATATTTTAAAAAAAATACCTAAAAAATCAATAGATTTAATCTTTGCAGACCCGCCTTATAATTTACAATTAAAAAATGAACTTTATCGTCCAAATCAAACAAAGGTTGATGGTGTTAATGATGAATGGGATAAATTTAATTCAAATGATGAATATGATAAATTTACTAAAGAATGGTTAAGTGCTTGTCGTGAAGTTATGAGTGATGAAGCTACAATTTGGGTAATTGGAAGCTATCATAATATTTTTAGAGTTGGTAAAATAATGATGGATTTAGGATTTTGGATATTAAATGATGTGCAATGGCACAAAACTAATCCAATGCCAAATTTTAGAGGTGTTAGATTTACAAATGCTACTGAAACCTTAATATGGGCAAAAAAATCAGAAAAGCAAAAAAAATATACTTTTAACCATAATGTTATGAAACAATTAAATGGTGGGAAACAAATGACTTCAGTTTGGAGTATTCCATTATGTACAGGCAATGAAAGAATAAAAGGTAATGATGGTAAAAAAGCACATTCAACTCAAAAACCAGAAGAATTATTAAAAAGAGTGATTCTATCAAGCTCAAAAGAAGGTGATATAATCCTTGATCCATTTTCTGGAAGTGGTACAACTTGTGCAGTAGCAAAAAAATTAAATAGACGAGCTATTGGAATCGAAAAAGAAACAAAATATGTTGAAATATCAAAAACAAGATTATCTCAAATAAATACAGAAGATTATAAACATTTACAACTAAAAGAACCTAAAAAAGAAACTTTACAACGAGTTAGCATGGAAGAATTAGTGCAAAAAAAATATTTTAAAGTTGGTGAAACTATTTTTACAAAAAATAAAAAACATACTGCTATAATATTAGATAATGGAGCTATAAAAAATAGTGTAGGCACTGGCTCAATTCATCAAATTGGTGCATTAATTAAAGAAAGTGAAAGTTGTAATGGTTGGATGTTTTGGTGCTATAATGACAATGGAACAATTAAACTAATAGATGAAAAAAGGAAAGAGTATAGGATGAAAAATGCAGGATAATATAAAAGAATTTATTAAAAAAGCAATAGCTAATTTAATTGATAACACTTCAAGTGAAAAAAAGATAAATAAGTTAATCAAAACACATAAAGCAAAAATTCATTTTATACCAATAAGATATAGAATTTTTGGAGGATTATTACAATCTATGAATATTCAGTTTGGTAATTTCATTGAAAAATTATTGCATATAATTGTTGAAAATGAAACTCAACTAAATATTGAAACAAGAATATCGGGAGAAAGAAAAATAAAATTATCTATGACTAAAGATAGTGACAAATTGGTTGATAGTTTTATTACAAATTGTCAAAATGATAATTATGATGATAAGCAATTATTAATTAATTTCAATAATCTTATTGACAAATGTTTAAAACAAGAAAGAAAGAATACCACTAAAGATATAACAATAAAACATGATGTAGATGTTTTATTTTATGATGAAAAGAATAAATATTACTACTTAGAAGTAAAATATAATGATGATCATGATACAGGTAAATATGCAGATATTAATAGAAAATTTATTAAATCTTATATTGGTATTTGTAATCAATTAAATATCTATGATATTAATAAATTTAAACCAATTTTATATTATTTAACAAAAAAGAAAATGAAAGGTAATATTTATTTACCAGAAAAAGAGATAATTTATCGAGGAGATAAACTATTTAATGAATTTTTTAAAATACAATATTCTCAATTAGATAATATTATGACAAATATTGGTGATGATAAAGAGATAGTAGAATTATTTGATAATTTATACGATAAGATTCAAAATAAAATTACATTATAGGGATAGGAGATATAATGAAAAAAAATTTATTTGAGATGGGCAGTAATTTTGATGATGCTTGGAGTAGTGATAATAAAGATAAAGCACCCAAAAAAAAGATAGAGATAATAGAAAAATCTAAACATAGATTACACTTTGCCAAAGAGAAGCGAAGGGGTAAAGTCATAACCATTGTTAAGCCCTTTTATATGGATAAAAAAGAGTTACAATCTATTTTAAAATCTCTTAAAAAATCTATGGGTATAGGTGGGAGTCTCAAAAATGAGCAGATGGAGTTTCAAGGAGAGGTCAAAGATAGATTAAAAGAGAGTTTAATAGAATTTGGCTTTAAGTTTAAATAGTATAATATACCACTATGAAAAAAGATAATAAAATAAAGATATTTACAACAAATATCATAGGTGGCAAGTATAAAGGCAAGAGTATAGAGATACCTGATATCAATACTACAAGAGGTTCAAAATCAATTTTAAGAGAATCACTATTTAATACTCTACAATTTGATTTGATAGATAAAAACTTTGTAGAGGTGTTTGGTGGGAGTGGTTCTATTGGATTAGAGGCGATTAGTAGAGGTGTGAAGAGAGCCTTTTTTATAGAGAAAAATAGAGTTGTTTATAATACTTTGGAAAAAAATATTAAATCTCTTGATAGTAGTCGTGCTATGAGTATATATGGAGATAGCTTTGAGAAGTTTGATATAATCTTAGAAGAGATAAATAGAGATAAAACTCCTACATATTTCTATTTTGACCCACCATTCTCTACTCGTGATGGAATGGATGATATTTATGATAAGACACTAGATTTAATCTCTAAAATAGATATATCTACTTGTGAAATGGTAATTATAGAACACATGACAAAATTAGACTTCCCAAAAGAGCTAGGAGAGTTTAAACTTAAAAAGAAAAAAAAGTTTGGTAGAAGCAGTTTAAGTTATTTTATTAAAAAAGATTAATTTCTTTTATTTCTATTCCTAAAGATAAATGATGTATAATATATAATCTTAAAGTTAGGAGAAGTTATGGAATCAGTTAGTATTGCTATAATAATTGCCATTGGAATTATTATTATAAAAGGTATAGTTATTGTACCTCAGGCTCATGCTTATGTTATAGAGAGATTAGGTAAATATAATAAGACTCTTGAGGGTGGATTTCATATAATTCTACCTATCTTAGATAATATAAGTGCAAAACTTACCAAACAAGAACAGATTATAAATATACCTCAACAAAGCGTAATTACAAAAGATAATGTAAATATTAGTGTTGATGGAATTATATTTATTCAAGTAGAAGATGCCAAAATGGCAACCTATGGAGTAGTAAATTTTAAAGATGCTCTTTCAAACCTCTCTACAACAACACTAAGGGCAGAAATAGGACAACTAGCACTTGATGAGACTCTATCTTCAAGAGATACATTAAATCGTAAAATTCTTACTGCTATTGATGAGGCATCTTCTAAGTGGGGTGTCAAGACTATGAGAGTAGAACTTCGTGATATTTCTGTACCATTAGAGATAGAAGAGGCTATGAATTTACAGATGAAGGCAGAGAGAGAAAAGAGAGCAATAGAACTTACTGCAAAAGCAAATAAAGAGGCTGTAATTCGTGAAGCAGAAGGTGAAAAAGAGAAAACATTTTTAGAAGCAGAAGCGATAGAGAGAATGGCAGATGCGAGTAAATATGAACAAGAAAAAACAGCAGAAGGACAACAAAATGCAATGCTTATGATAAATACAGCTATGCTTAATAATCCTCAAGCAGCAGAGTTTTTATTGGCAAAAGATAGAATTGTTGCTTTTAGTGAATTGGCAAAAAATCCATCAAAAGATAAAATAGTAGTACCTTATGAAGCTACAGAACTTATTGGTTCGTTATCTATATTCAAAGATATTATATCTTCAAAAGTATAGTTATGGATACAATATCACCATCAATGCTTGTAGCAATAGGAATATTATTAATTGGATTAGAGGCTATTATATTCTCTTTTGTATTGTTCTTTTTTGGTCTTGGACTTATTATTGTAGCAGGTATCTCTTACTTTTATATATTTGATAATGCTATTATTCAATTAGCATTATCATTTGTTATCGCTATCTTAGGTGCATATTTATTTAGAGGTAAATTATTAGAAAAAATATCTACACCTAGTGATGGAAAAGAGGAGAGAACGCATATATCAGGTATTGGCTATATTGATGAAGATATGATTAAGTTTGATGGGACATATTGGAGATGTGATGATAATTTGAATCAATATAAAAATGGGGATAGGGTAGAGATTATTGATGTTGTTGATAATAAGGTTGTTATCAAAAAATAGTATTTTCAGAGTTGGAAGAGTCCAAAGAGTCTCTTCCATTTTTATATTAATGTTTACCTTTACCTTTTTGTTGTTCTTGATGAGTATCACTGTTTTCAACTGTTTGAGTAGTTTCATCATGTTTATGAGTTGGATATTCATTATGACAATAATCACTACCCAATGAACAACATCCATCAGTTACGCCAATATTTTTAAGACCTTTATCAAATGCCCAGTAGTGGCTGTAGCTTCCATCTCTTAGGATATTAAATGAATCTATTACATCTTGTGCGTTGCTATCTTGTGCCATTACTATATATTTATCTAAATCATTAATATCAGTTACCTCTACCATACAACCTACCTCTAGAGCATCTTTTTGAGAAGTTATACCTTTTTCATATATTGCATTATATAGTGTTTGAATAGCCTCTATACCATACTCTCCACTTGGCATATTTGCAATAGCTACACTACTATTAGCCACTGGATTTGAAACATTGCTCAAATCATCAGAAGTAAGAGTATATTTTTTGACTATATTTTGAACAATCTCTATATGTTTTATCTCTGCATTTTGAGCTATGTTTCTAAGTTGTTCTATTTTGATACCACTGTTATTTAGATGATAATTATATAAATTAGTATATATATCATAGGCTAATCTCTCTTCATTACCCATATATGCTATCGCATCTTTTAGTTGAGTTGTTAGTGTAGATACCATCATTGTATTAATATCTAAAGTATTATTATAATCTTGTGTATGTGTGTTCTCTGGTCTATTTCCATGCTCATCTAAAGTATTATTAGGAATATTCCCATGCTCCCAACTGCTCATACTATGAGTAAAATGCTCATGTGCATCTTTTGATTCTACATCTATATGACCATCAAAATCTTTGTCAATAGCCAAAGATAGATGAGAGTGAATTTTGAGTAGCTTTTCTTCTGTTTTTATATCTGCCATATCAATTGTATCAATTGTGTGTAGTGATGAGGTAATATCTTCTGGTATTGTGATACCATTTGTAGTATTATTATCACTATCAAGTGATTGTAGCGTTCTAAGTAGTAACTCTTTGATATCATCATCACCATGAGATAGAGTTTGAGGAGTAACTAATCCATCATTTTGTGGTTCTATCTCTCCCAAAGTTAGATTACCAATATGAAGCTTTACTTTATCACCACTCTTATATTTAAAAGCACCATTTCCATCAGTTGTACCTTTGAGTCCTGATGTTGTCTCATATCCTACTCCAGCAACTTCTGCATCAATAAAATATCCTGTTAAATCATCACTACTACTTACATTACCTATAGTATCACTAGATGTAATACTACCACATCCTACCAAAAGCACTGATACTGCTAATGAGAATGTTATTAATTTTACTGTTTTTTTCATCTCTAATCCTTTATATAAAGGAAGTATATATTACTTTTATTACCTGTTTATTAGTTGTAGTATAATTATCAATATCTATTTTAAAACCTCAATAATAGCATCTTTTAGAGCCTCTTTTTCAATCCTTTTAATATTATCCTCAAACTCTTCAAAACTGATACTATTATCTCGTTCAAAACTTTTTTGAATAATAATCTCTCCACCATCAAGCTCACTTGTAACCCAATGGACAGATACCCCTGCTTGATTATCTCTACTCTCAAAACTTCTCTCAATAGCATAAAGTCCTTTATATTTAGGCAGTAGTGATGGGTGAAGATTGATAGATTTGATATTATTTGTAAATATTGGTGTAAGAATTCGCATAAATCCTGCTAAAACTGTAAGAGTTGGAGAGCATAAATTAATTTTATCTACCACTACTCTATCAAACTTCTCTCTACTATCAAAATCTTTATTAGATACAATCTCTACCTTAATATTATAACTTTTAGCTATCTCTATACCTTTGGCATTTGGATTATTAGTAAGTGCCATCACCACCTCAAACCCATCTTTTTGATGTAAATTCTTCAAAATATAGGCTAGGTTCGTCCCCGTTCCACTAAATAAAACTACTAATCTTTTCATATTTTAAATGTTTCCTTTTTTATTTATAATTTTTGATAAAACTATATCAAAATTTGGTGGGATTCTCCCACCCTACGAGTTATTTTTTATTGTAGGGTGGGTAAAAACCACCATTATATTGCTTAATCTTCAATTACACAAACAACATCGCTAATCTAATCTCAGAATAACTAATCTCTTCATCTAAGGCTTCAAATATAGGTTTTAATCTTACGCTTCCATCATTATCAAAACTCTCTTCATCTTTTTCTAATTTAATCTCTTTTATCACTTTGATAACTCTCTTAAAATTATTTGATTTTGGTTTAAACTTATTTAAGTTTAGTTTTTTATCCTCTTTTTTGAGTCTGCTTAGATGATTTATAATTGTATCTTCTCCTAATCCTCTCTCTTTGGCAAGTTTGGCTATGCTACTTACTTTATCGATTAGATTTTTGGTCTCTATATATGTTGATACCTTTGGTTTGCTAGAGCCTCTACTTTTTTTCTCTTTTGCTATCTCTATTTTATTGATAGTACCACCCAAATTTATTATATGCTTTTTGGTTCTCTCTTCTAAATTATCCATTTTTTCTATCTCATCTATTGCTCTTTGGGAAGCTGATTTAATCCTATCATCTATTTTCAAAATCAAAGCATCTACTCTAAGTGCCATATCATTTAATCCTATTAATCTAAGCCCATCTATATTTTTAATTCGTGATAAAGCTACATACCCCTGCCCACTCTCAAAAGTCCTAGATAAATCTATCTCTACAGCATCTAGTGTCATACCTTGTGATTTATGTATGGTTATTGCCCAAGCTAATCTTAGAGGGATTTGAGATAGAGTAGCTATATTTTTGCCCTCTTCATCTTCTACTAGCCAATCATCATCACTTACGATAATCTTATCTCCTGTTGTAGTCTTGACTATAGGCATTTTATCTCTATTAAATCCTATAACCTCACCTGTTGTCCCATTGACATACCCATCTTCTATTGAATTTTTGATAAATATTACAATTGCACCCTTTTTTAGTACCAACTCTTCTATAACCATAGATGTATTAAAGATTTTCTCTATATGTTTTTTAGAGCCTTTGGCACTATAAATATATCTTTTAGCAGGTGTATCAAGTTTGTCTAACTCAAAATTATTAATCCTATCTACATCTATATTATGAGTATATAGTCTTGTTGGTTTATGTTCTATTGGAAGCTCTTTGAGATGGCAAGATTGTAGCGTTTGATATGTATTTTGAGATATATCACCCTTGCGAATATCATCAAGAACATCTATGAGCCGATTATCATCTTGTCTAAATTTTATATCAAGATAACAAGTCCTAAAGTCTAAATCTCTCCATGATGGTGATTGCCATGCAAATTTTTGTTGGGTCTCTTCTTTGAATATTGGTGGGAGTTGGAAGAAATCTCCAGAGGTAATAACTTGAACCCCTCCAAAAGGTTTGGGTGAGTTTTTGAAAGCTTGTAAAATTCTATCCATAGATGAGAATAGTTGAGGAGATACCATTGATATTTCATCTATAATTAATACATCAAAACTTTTAAATCTCTTTCTTAGGTATCTTCTTGATAAAAGTAGTTCTATAAAAGCATTATCTACTACATCACGGATACCTATACCAAAGAATGAGTGGATAGTCTGCCCATTAATATGAGAAGCTGATAACCCAGTAGGTGCTACAATAGCAGGTATTACTCTTCTATTTTTTAGATACTCTATATACTCATTAATAAGATATGTCTTACCTGTCCCTGCTGAACCTGTGATAAAGACATTTTCACCAATTTTCAAAATATCTAAAGCTGTTGATTGTTCCATTTATGAAGCCCTGTTTTTACTATTAAGTATATTCAAAATCTACTCTACCGTTACACTCTTAGCCAAATTCCTTGGCATATCTACATCATTACCCAATCTTATAGAAATCTCTAATGCTAATATTTGAGTAACTACCATCATCTCAAAAAATTCCAACATTGGGTGGTCATACTCTTTGGTTTTGATAAAATCATCTGCTAACTCAAAATCAAGTGGGGATATAGCTAATATTGTAGAGTCTCTTGCACTCAACTCCTCTACATTTGATTTAATCTTATCATACCATAGAGTTTGAGGCATTAAAGCAATTGTAAAAAGCTCACTATCTGCTAATGCTATTGGACCATGTTTCATCTCTCCTGCTGGGTATCCCTCTGCATGAAGATAACTTATCTCTTTGAGTTTTAATGCACCCTCTAAAGCTAATGGATAGAATATATCTCTACCTATAAAGAAAAATCCATGACCATGTAGGTATCTTTTGGATAATCTATGAATTTTGGAGTGAAGATTATCATCAACTTTTAATGAGGTGGGTGAGTGTAGTATAGCTTTTATCTCATTTGATAACTGTTCTGGTGATATTTTATCTCTTTTTTTGGCAAGATATAGGCTAAATAGCCATAATACCATCACTTGTGTAGCAAAGGCTTTGGTACTTGCTACCCCTTTTTCTATTCCTGCACGAGTAAGGATTGTAATATCACTCTCTCTTACAATAGATGAGTTATCTACATTACAGATAGATAATGACTTTAATCCTGCTTTTTTTGCCATTTTTAGGGCTTCAAGTGTATCTGCTGTCTCTCCACTTTGTGATATTGTAATAAATAGAGTTTTGTTTGATAGTAATGGGTCTTTGTATCTAAATTCACTTGCTATCTCTACACTTGTGCGTATCTTAGCACTTCTCTCTAATAGATAAGCACCTGTTAAAGCCGAGTGGTAGCTTGTCCCACAAGCACAAATTTTAATCTCATCAATACCATCTAATATGCTATCATCAATCTCATCAAAATCAACTCCATTATCATTAACTCTACCCATAATAGTATCACTCATTATAGATGATTGTTCATATATCTCTTTTTCCATAAAAAATCTATATCCATCTTTTTGAGCCAATATTTTATCAGGGGTTAATCTCTCTCTCTTAAACTCTTTTGCACCATTTTTATCAAAGAGTTTAATCTCTCCATCTACAATATATCCATACTCTCCATCTTCTAAATAATATACCTCATTAGCTTTACCAATAATAGGTGTATCACTTGAAGCAAAAAATATCTCACCATCATTAAATCCAATAAGCATAGGCGAACCATATTTAGCAAAAAATATTGTATCTGCCATCGCCTCACTAATAATCAAAGTAGCATAAGCACCCTCTAACCTATTAATTGTTTGGGTAAATGCTTCAAAAGGGTTATCTATTTGGTTATTAATATTTTCAAATAGATGAACTATTGTTTCTGTATCTGTTTGGCTTAGAAACTCTACTCCATCACTCTTTAGAGTCTCTTTTAGTTCTTTATAATTTTCTATTATCCCATTATGGACTACAAAACTATAATCCCCTAAATGTGGGTGTGCGTTAAGTTCAGTTGGCTTACCATGAGTTGCCCATCTTGTATGCCCAATAGCTACTCCAAAACCACTACTATTAAAATCTCTCATTCTATAAGCTAGATTATCAAGTTTGCCAATAGCTTTGAAGTGATTGAGTAAGTTATCATTAATCAATGCTATTCCTGCTGAATCATATCCTCTATACTCCAACTCTCTTAATCCATCAATTAATATCTCTTTTTTTTCATTATTACCATAATATCCAACTATCCCACACATATATAGTATCCCTTGTATATTTCTTAGTGATGACATTATGGCATAATTTTAGTTATAATTGATAGAGTTATTATTTTAAAATATTAGTTCAACCATAACAACCCCATTATCATCTACCTCTAAACTTCTCTTCACACCAAGTTCACTACATAATTTATCTACAATATGAAGCCCAATCCCCAATCCTCTACTGCTCTCTTTATAAAATCTATCAAATACTTTAGATGGCTTTTTGATGCCATAGCTACTATTGGATATAGATAAGATATTATCTCTTATTTTAATCTCTATAAATCCATTTGATATATTATACCTACAAGCATTGCTAATTAGATTATATATTACTCTACTTAGGGCATTTTGATTGGAGTATATTACTCTATCTTCTATATCAATACTCCAATTTAGATAATCATATAATGAACTAAATAGTTTGATTTGTTGGTTTATGGTATCTTTGAGATTGAATTTCTCTTTTTCAAATTGCATATTGTTGAGGTAGCTAGTGAGGTTTTTATGTAGCATTGATATAGCATTTGTACTCTCTATAATACTCTCTACCTCATCATTTTTTTTCATCATTTTTAGATTGATTAGAATTGATGTAATTGGGGTATTTAAATCATGGATTATATCTTTGATAAACTCCTCTAAGACTCTTATTGATTCTCTTATAGGTGATAGAGAGTAGAGTGCAAATATGATTGAGATTAGAGTAGATATAAGAGATAGTAGAATAAATTGTATAAGTAGGCTATCTGTTGTATCATCTAGTAGATTATTATATGATGATAGTGGATATAAAATCGCCAATGATATATTTTGATTATCTAAAATAGGTGTGATAATATATAGATTATTATTATCAAAGTAGAGTTCATATAGTTGGTTTTTATCTACTTTTGATATAGTCTCTATGGTAAACTTATCATCATCAAAGAAAAAACTATAATTTTTCATCTCCAAAAATAGTCTATCATTTAGATGCTCTTTTTGTAGTTGGTAGTAGTTATAAAATATAAATATCAAAAATATCTCTATTACTACAAAAAACAGAGTAAAACTTTTGATAAATGACTCTTTTTCAGATAATTTTATATCCCACTCCTCTTATATTTTTAATATCTATATCTAGTATCTTTTTGAGTTTAGCTATATTTACACGAAGAGCATTTTCACTAGGTTTATCTAGCAGTAGTATCAACTCATCATATACCACAGGATTTGGATAGTTTGTAATTAGGGCTATCAAAATATCTTGTTGGACTCTACCAAGATAAAGCTCCTCATCTCTATAATAGAACCTCTTATCTATCAAATCTACCCTATAATCTCCAAAAGATAGAGTATTTTGAAGCATCTTAGTTTTGGATTTGATACGAATTAAAAGCTCATCAGGGTCAAATGGTTTTTTGAGATAATCATCAGCCCCTGCGATAAAGCCTTTGGTAATAGAGGCTATATCTACCATAGCAGATATTATAATAGTAGGAGTCAAATCATTAGCATCTCGCAATAACTTCAGTAAATCTATACCACTAATAGAGGGTACATTTACATCAAATAGATATAGAGTATATCTATTATTATAAGTCAATTCTATAGCCTCATCACCATTTTTTGCCCAATCAATATCATACTCATAAAATTTAAGATACTTAATAAGACTCTTTGCTAAACTTGGGTCATCTTCTAATAGTAATAATTTATTCAAAACTCACTCCAACTTTCAAAGAAAATATATCACTATAAGAGAGATTATCCAATCCATTGGTATATCCAATCGTAGCCCAAATATTATCTGTAAAGTTATAACTACCTGATATAGAGATAGAACTATAATCATCACTACCCTCATATATAGAGTTACTATTTTGATAATAGAGTTCCATATACCACTTATCACCCATATTATACCCTAGCCCAAGACTATATCCAATAGGATTTTTATAGCTTGTTTTAGAGTTATCTCCTGTAATAGTATAGTTGAGATTAGACATTAACCTTAAATTTGAAGAGATTAGATATTTGAGATTAATTGATGTAAAGTAGTCGTGTTCTCCAGTGCTTATCTCATCATCACCAATAGCAATTTTTGCACCCAAAGATAATTTGGTACTAAGCCTATCCCCTATTATATTATAATGTAAAGATATATATAAATCACCCGTTGATAAATCCACACTATCTGTACTCTCTTGTGAAGTATATAGAGATAATGCCCATAGTTTATATGAGTATTTTATAAAAAAGTTATAATCTTGACTACTAATAGAGTCATATATATTGATATTACTACCCAATATCAAAGATAACTTACCAATACTCCCATCTATTGGGCACCCAATATTATCTACTAAATATTCAAACTTTGTATTTGGACATAAATCATCTATATTAGATACACCGTCCATATCACTATCTTCCCACCCATAGAGTCTAACAAATATAAAAAGTAGTAACACTATCTTTTTAATTCTCACCTTCTACCTTTATCATTATTATGCTCATTTGGAGTATGTTGATGAGGGTTCTCTTGATGTAAGTGTCTAAATTTTGGTTGATGGTTACATTTATGTGGCTTTGTATGACCATGTTGATTATTATGATTCATCTTATTCATAGATTTTTTCACCTCAATCATAGTTTTTTTTCGCACCTTTACATTAAGACTCTTTAGTTGCAGTTTCAACCTATTTATCAAAACCCTCTTCTCTTGATTAGGTGCTTTATCTATCTCAACTAAAAGCTCTTTGATAGATAATGAACTCTCTGATTGAATAGGGATATAGAAAACAAAGCTAAATATAACTAATAATTTATATATTCTCATCTATTTTCCTTTGGTTTGATAATATACAATGATATTACTTAATTCTTTGTAAAAGTTTAACATAGATTTATTAGCTGTTTATTAAAGTGAGGTTTATAATCTATGTAATATTTTGGTAGAATACTCTATCTGCACCAAAAGTCTATTTTTAAGCTTCAAAGACAAAGGCACAATCCTATCTTTGAGCGATTTACTATCCCATATATAAACCTTATCAAACCCCATATCCACATCTTTTATCCTCAAATTCAAAACCTCACTCATATCTATATCCAAAACCTCTTTATATAAAAACAGTATCGCAGAAAAAGCCTGATTTTGTGTAGATGGAGAAACTTTCCGTTCCATAGCGAGATGTGTTAAAAACTTCTCTATATCTCTTTTACCCATATCTTTTGGATGTTTTTTATCATGAAAAAGTATATAATGTGTTACCCAATGAACATAAGTCTTTTCAGTAGATATACTATAATGTTTAAATCTAATTTTGTCTCGCACAATATCTAGTAATTTCTTCTTAACTTCAATAATACACTCTTTCAATATAAATTAAATATTTGTTGCTTATTTATACTCTAATAATTATAATAATATTATTAAGAGTATATCTTTATTTACTGATTATAGCATAATAGTTGTATTGTTATGCTATTTCTATTATTAATAGAATATATAATAGATTTATATAATTAGTTGGTTAAAGATTATTTTGTTATAATGGGGTTGAATGAATAGTTAGACATTCTAAAAAAGGAATAAGTAAAAATGAAAAACATAGCAGTATTATATGATATAGAAAATTTAGTTGGTGGATATAATTTAAAATATTTATCTGAAGTATCATTAAAGAATATTTTAAAAGAACTAGATAAAATGAATTTATCTAATATAGCCATTCAAAAAGCTTATGCTGATTGGAGCAATCATAAACTTAATCAACTAAAATGGGATATATCAGAACTTGGAATAGAGCCTATTCAAATGTATGGATTTTCTAAAGGTAATATGAAAAATGCAGCCGATATTCAACTTGTAATTGATACAATGGAAATTTTATATACAAAAGATTTTATAGATACTTTTGTAATAGTTTCAGGTGATGGTGGATTTTCTTCATTAGTAAAGAAAATTAGCGAATATGGTAAAAAAGTTATCGGTTGTGCTTATAAAAATACAGCAAATGCTATTTTTACAAAAATATGTGATGATTTTATCTATATAGATAACACTCTTAGTAAGGAACAGTTAAATATACTGGAAAAAATGTCAATAGATGAAAATAAGAAAAAACAAATAATTGAAAATCCTATATTAAAAGATGTATTACCTAATATTAAATCACTTGAAACTTATGACATAACAGATATAAAAAATAATATATTAACTCTCATGCAACAACTTTGGCAAAATCATCAAGCACAACAAGTATTAAAATATGATGGATTAAACATATCGGTATTTAAAAGTGCATTAAATTATATGTTTATTAATTTTGATTTTAGGCAATTTGGTTTTGCAAGATTTAGTGATTTTATCAGATATATATTAAAAGATACTGGTTTTTATTTATGTTTAAAAGAGCCTAGTGATTATAGAATTTTACAAAAAGAGTATTCATTAAAACAATTTGATAAAATTGAATATATGCATGAATTACCAAAAATCCATTCTAAAGAGAATTATATACGATTTTTATCTTCTAAAAAACCATTAATATTTATACCTGAAAATATAAATAATTTTTATAGTATTATTGAATATCTATTAGAAAATAAAGATGAGTTTAAAAATATATATTTTTATGATTTAATAGATATATTAAAAATATTAAATATTGAGGAAAAAGAGTTAAATAAATACTTAACTTTAATGATAAATTGTGATATTTTAAAAGGGGATAATAGTTCTGAAATTTTAAAAGAGCAAAATTATTATTTTAGTCCTTTAACTAAAAGTGAAGTATTTGATATGATAAGTAACCAAATTAGAAATAAATTATTAATTTCTATTGATGGAACTATAGATGAAATTGAATTTAATAAAATATTAGATGAATTTAAGGAAAATTAAATGCCAATAGTTAGTAAATTTTTGGGAATTAAAGAATAGGGGTCAGGTGATGCTAATGCTATTTAAACTACTTATAATACCCCAAGGAAAACAAACAACTAAAAAATAACTCTAATCTAAAAAAGAGTAAAATTAGATAAGAAATGAAAAAAGGGGTATAAGATGAGTCGTAAAAAAACAGTATACAGCACAGAACTAA
>Ga0256842_1001063_pt1 | contig 22906 bp, 17 predicted proteins | sample 4559240metaG_FD_185973 | JGI IMG/M metagenome (GOLD analysis project Ga0256842, IMG submission 185973) | Hydrothermal vent microbial communities from Guaymas Basin, Mexico - 4559-240 | ecosystem: Environmental > Aquatic > Marine > Hydrothermal vents | place: Mexico: Guaymas Basin | collected... | reverse complement strand
ATTCTATCTTTGTTTAAATATTAATTCTCTCCACCCACAGCAGTGGGATTTATATTATTTGTAAAAAATAAATTTATTTATTTAACATTATAAAAATATAAAAAATTAAACAATTTTTATAATTGGTTAATTTTTAAACGGAAAATACACAAAGTGTAGTTGAAGTTTTATAAAAAAAATAAAAAAAATAAAAAAAATCTACTTGAAAAATTGAAAATCGTGTTTATTATATCTTTGCTTAAATTATTTATTAGGAGGCAATATGAATTTTAAACCTTTGTATGACAAAGTGCTAGTTAAAAGAGTAGAAGCAGAACAAAAAACAAAATCAGGACTTTATATTCCAGATACAGCAAAAGAAAAGCCACTTGAGGGTGTAGTTGTTGCATTAGGAACAGGAAAAGTAACAGAAGCAGGCAAAGTTTTACCTTTAACTGTTAAACTTGATGATAAAGTCTTATTTGGTAAATTTGCAGGTAATGATATAAAAGTAGATGGAGAAGAATATTTATTAATGAGAGAAGACGAAATTCTTGGAATCATGGAATAAATAGGAGGAGTTAAAATGGCAAAAGAAATTTTATTTTCAGATGATAGTAGACAAAAAATATTAGTTGGTGTTAATAAACTTGCAAATGCAGTTAAAGCAACACTTGGACCAAAAGGTAGAAATGTTATGATAGAAAGAGGATATGGTTCTCCTCTTGTAACTAAAGATGGTGTTACTGTTGCAAAAGAAATAGATTTAGATGATAAATTTGAAAATTTAGGTGCTCAATTAGTTAAAGAAGTTTCTTCAAAAACTGCTGATGTAGCCGGAGACGGAACAACAACCGCAACAGTACTTGCTCAAGGAATTTATAGAGAAGGAATTAAGCTTGTTACTGCTGGCATGAATCCCATGTCTGTAAAAAGAGGTGTTGATAAAGCAGTTGAGTCTGTTATTGCTGACTTAAAAGAACTTTCTACTCCTGTTGGAGGAAGAAAAGAAATTGCACAAACTGCTATTATTAGTGCAAATAGTGACGAAGAAATAGGTAACATCATTGCTGATGCAATGGAAGAAGTAGGTCAAAATGGTGTTATTACTGTTGAAGAAGCAAAAGGCTTTAAAACTGAATTAGATTTAGTTAAAGGTATGCAATTTGATAGAGGATATTTATCACCTTATTTTGTAACAGATAATGAAAAAATGGTTATTGAATTTGAAGAACCACTTATTTTGATTACAGATAAAAAAATCTCAAACATGAAAGAGCTTTTACCTGCTTTAGAATCAAATATGCAATCAGCTCAAAGACCATTGTTAATCATTGCAGAAGATATTGATGGAGAAGCTCTTGCTACTTTAGTATTAAATAAAATTAGAGGAGTCTTAAATGTTGCTGCGGTTAAAGCTCCTGGTTTTGGTGATAGAAGAAAAGCTATGCTTGAAGATATTGCAATTTTAACTGGTGGAACATTAATTAGTGAAGAACTAGGGCATAAATTGGATGACCCTAATGTTGATCATTTATCAAGATTTGGTAAAGCAAAAAGAGTTACAATTACTAAAGATAACACTATTTTAGTTGATGGAAATGGAAACGAAAAAGATATAGAAAATAGAAAAGCTCAAATAGAAGCACAAATTGCAGAATCAACATCTGATTATGATAAAGAAAAGCTACAAGAAAGACTTGCTAAATTAAGTGGTGGTGTTGCGGTAATTAAAGTTGGTGCAGCAACAGAAACTGAAATGAAAGAGAAAAAAGCAAGAGTTGATGATGCTTTGCATGCTACAAGAGCAGCTGTTGAAGAAGGCATAGTCCCTGGAGGTGGAGTTGCGCTATTAAGAACAATTAAAAACCTTAAAAAACTTGTAGAAGGATTAGACATTGAAGAAGCTGCTGGAGTAAAACTAATCATTAGAGCAGTTGAAGACCCTATTAGGCAAATTGCAGAAAACGCAGGTGTAGAGGGTGCTGTTATTAAAAATAATGTATTAACTAGCGAAGATAAATTCTATGGTTATAATGCAGCAAATGGAACTTATGTAAATATGCTTGAAGAAGGTATAGTTGACCCAACTAAAGTTGTTAGAACTGCACTTCAAAATGCTGCATCAGTTGCAGGATTAATGTTAACAACAGAAGTTGCTATTGTAGATGTACCTAAAAAAGATGATGCTCCTGCAATGGGTGGAATGCCAGGAGGCATGGGCGGAATGCCAGGAATGATGTAAGAGTAATCCTTGCGTAATTCATACAATTTCCCTAGATATTCAATACATTGTAACATTACTGCAACAATGCTACAATCAGCAACAATAATCAAGCAACATAACTGAGAATTGTTAAAATTTATAAACATCAACTACAGAATCACTTAATATCACTATTAGAGTAACTTATAATTTTGCATTAGAATCATCAGTTTGTTAAAAACATGTGAAAACTATGTTTAGAATATTAAAACAGTTTCAAAATCTTAAAACTTGGAAAATAAATGGTTAGTAGGGTTACTTTATTATTATGGAGTATCTATGAAATTTACAAGAAGAGATTTTTTAAAAACAGGAGCACTGCTTGGTACAAGCTTAGCATTCTTAGCACCTAAAAAAATTAATGCCCAAAATATTAACCAAAAGGTAAAAACAGAAAAAATTCCTTCTATATGTAATTTTTGTTCTACATCATGTAGTATTTTAGTTGATGTTAAAACAAATAAAAATGGAAAGAAAAGAATTACAAAAATAGAGGGAAATCCAAGTTCTGATTTAAATAGAGGCAAAATTTGTGCAAGAGGTCAAGCAGGAATGTTTCAAACCTATGACCCTAATAGAATTAAAACGCCACTAATAAGAATTAAAGGATCTAAAAGAGGCGAATGGAAATTTAAAAAAGCTTCATGGGAGGAAGCTTTTAAATATATTGCTGATACTGCTAAAGAAAAAAACATTCAACCTTGGGAATGGGCTCCTATTTGTTCATGGATATCATGTGTATTCTACAAACCATTCTCATTTTCTTTTTTTCATGCAAATAAAATCCCAAATGTGATTATTGCTCCAATTCAACATTGTGTTATGACTGGACATGTAGGAGTTGATTCAGTAATAGGTAATTTTAACATACATGATGAAGTTTTAGTTGATTGGGAAAATGTTAAATATGGTATCTTTTCATCTACTAATGGTGGGATTGCAGGAATGTCAACATCAAGAGCAGTAAGATTTAAAAAAGGTTTAGAAAATGGTAGTGAATTTGTTGTTCTAGACCCAAGACATTCAGAAACAGCATCAAAAGCAAAAAAATGGCTTCCAATAAAACCCGGTACAGATTTTGCTTTTTTTCTAGGCTTAATAAATAGTCTAATTAAAAACAAACAATATGATAAAGAATTTAATACAGCTCATACAGATTTCCCATTTCTTGCTTTAAATAAAAAAGGTAAAGTAAAGCCTTTACTCGAAAAGAAAAAACTAATGAAGGGAGAAAAAGTTGTAAAAAAAGTAATAAAACATGTTTTTGTTTACGATGAACTTAGTAAAAAAATTGTAAGAGTTAAAGGTTTTACCAATAGCAACTTAAAAGATATAAATGGAAATACAATTAAACCTTCTTTGGAAGTAAAAAATTTAACATTAGCTGATATGCCAAAAGATTTTCAGGAGAATTTTAAATTACAAAAAAATAAAAAACCTTCTGATATAAAAATTGAAACAATATTTCAAATTGTATCAAAACAAGTATCTTCATATACTCCTGAGTGGGTTGCTAAAGAAACAGATTTAAAACTAGAAGATATTAAAGAAGTATATCATAAAATGGGAACAATAAAACCTGCTGCAGTTGATATTGGCTGGAGTGGAGGTCGATACAGAAATATGGTTCAAACAAGAAGAGCTATGGCTACAGTTCAAACTCTTATTGGAGGAATAGATAAAAAAGGTGGCTGGATAGAATCAGCTCATGCACGCCATAGTATGAAATCTTTACTTAGTTATAAAAAAGATGTTAAAGAAAATGGATTCAGAAAACCTAAACCTTATGAAAAATTTGGAATAATGAGCTGGCTGGGTCATCCTAAAGTATGGGGAAACGATAAAAGATATGACCATGGCTATCCAGGGTTTACCTATGCCAAAGCCAAAATGGATAAAAAAGCTACGGGAAATGCACCTGCAAGACCAATGTTCACTGATTATGGTCTGTATGATGCAATAGATGGAAAATTAAAATGGAAAGGAAAACCTTATAAAATCAGAGCGATGTACTTTAATGCTTCCAACTATGCAAATAACTTTTATCCAAGAGAAAAAGTTATAAACAGTTTAAAGAATCTAGATTTAGTTATTTCTGCAGAGATAATGCCTTCAGAGTCTGCACTTTATTCAGATGTAATATTACCTGATTCATCATATCTGGAAAGAAATGAAGCTTTTGTATTTATGAACGGTCCATCTCTAGATGCGGCCTATGCAACAAGATTTCCTGCAATTAAACCATTATATAACACAAAATCCCTACCTGATATTTTATTTGGTATGAGTGAAGCAATGGGAACAATTAAAAAACATGTAAAAACTTTTGCAGGAATGACTAAACTAGACCCAGAAAAATTTTCTGAAAAAATTAATGAATTTAAGGAAAAGGGAAGTAATACTCCTTACATGGATGCAGTATTTGCAATGGATTTTAAAAGAAAGGCTAAAAAAGCCAAAATGACTCCTGAAGAATTAAAAGAAAGATTTTTTAAAGATGGAATAGTTTTTCTAGAAGGAAAAGAACATCTTATGGAACATGAAAACATGCCAAGAAAAATGCCTCTAGGCACTCCTACCGGAAGACTTGAACCATGGTCTTTTTCTTTGGCAAAAGTTTCACAAAAAGTTAAGGATTTAAACCACACACCTAATTTTAAATATTTAGGGCCATCTTTCAGAAAAGAAGATGATAAAAAAGCTACTCCAAACTTTAAAATAAAAGATGATGAATTTTTCTTTGTTTATGGTAAAATTGCATTAGTTGGACATGCAGGTTCATCAAGTGCAAACCCAATCTTATCTGCTTTAATCAAACAAGATGAAAAAAGTTTTAAAAGAGTATGGATGAATACGAAAAGAGCAAATAAAATAGGATTAAAAACAGGAGATAAAATAGAAATAGAAACAGTTGGAAGAGGATATAAAGAAACTGCAGAAGTTGAAGTTACGGAGTTAATAAGAGAGGATACAGTATTTATGAATAGCTCACTTGGTGGTTTTAGCCCTGAACTAAAATTAAGTTATAAAAATGGTCCAGGAATAGGAAAATTAATTCCAGATACTTATGATAATGCAACGGCAGCTTATCGTTCACAAGAATTTACCGTTAAAGTAAAAAAAGTTAATTAGGAGATAAAAATGGCAAGATATGGAATGGTAATAGATTTAACCAAATGTTTTGGTTGCAAGAGCTGTATGGCAGCCTGTAGTGTAGAAAATCAATCTCCTTTTTGGGCAGATCAAAGTGATAGAAAGTGGAGATTAAAGATAGATAGCCAAGAAAGTGGTAATTTTCCCAAAACAATGAGATTCTTTGCACAAAACCGTTGTCAGCATTGTGAAGAACCAGCTTGTGAGATGGTATGTCCAACAGCAGCAACTTATGTAGATAATAATGGAACAGTTTTAGTTGATTATGAAGCTTGTATAGGTTGTATGGCTTGTATGGATGCCTGTCCTTATGATGCTAGGTATTTTTATAGTGAAGAAGATATTCAAATGGAAGAAGAGAAATTTACTAAAGAATATGCTAGACATATGGTACCCCATGTAGATAAATGTGATTTTTGTCAACATAGATTAGCAGAAGGATTAGAGCCAGCTTGTGCAGCTACCTGTATTGGAGATGCGATTAATTTCTTTGATTTAGATGATAAAGGCAATAAATTTACTAAATTAGTACAAGATAAAAAAGCTAAACATCTTCATCCAGAATTTGGAATGAATCCTAAAGTTTTTTACATTGGTTTACCTGACAAACATTGGGAAATATAGGAGTAAGATATGAGATTTATAGTATTATTTATGTTTTTATCAGTATTTGTTTATGGGAATCAAACTCCTAGTAAAGTTGTAAAAAATATTAAAACATTAAAAACAACTAATCTTAAAGTAGCAGGTAAAAAAGTTCAACCTGCTTTGAAAAAAGTTGAAACAAAATCTGATACTAAAGTTAAGTCTAAAATAAAGACAAAAGAAGTAGTAAAGGAAGTTCCTAAAAAGGAAGAAGTAAAAAAAGTTTCTAGAAAAGAAATTAAAAAAGAAGTTAAAAAAGAAGAAACACATAGTCATGCTACTAAACATGAAGGGGGAATGTTTCATAAGAAAGTGAATTTTGTTAAGCTTGAAGGAGTAGATGTTAAGCATAATGAGTTAGTAAAGCCAGAGCGTATTTTACCATTTGTAGATTCTAAGTATAATTCTACTATATTAAAAGGTGGACAGATATTTAGTAAGTTAAAAGTATCAGAAAGCCATATGAATATTAAAGATAAAAAGTCTAAGAACTATGTTTTTGATATACATTCAAGTAAAAATGTTGGTTGTGCGAAATGTCACATTTCTGAGCCTAATAAAACAGCTAAAGCTACTAATTATATAGGTAGATTAAATATTCTTATTGATAAAGGAAGCATAGATAATTATTTAGGAACGAAACATAATAATGTAGAAAACTTCAAAGTTAAAACATGTATTGAATGTCATAAAGACGATATTGCAAAACATGCAGCATGGCTTCCTGCAACAAGTAATCACATGGATAAAATCAGTTGTGAAACCTGTCATATTAATAAAAGGGAAATGTTTACAGCTAAAAGTTTTAACTATGCTTTAGTTAACAATAACGACGAACCATTTATTACTTATTTAGGAAAAAAAGGTAAAAGTATAGTTGGTTTTACTCCAAATCACTTATGGTATAAAGGTAAAACAGATAAGAACATTAAAATTAAACCTGCTAATATGGTAAGTTTTTTAGTTTGGAAAAATGGTAAAAATTTTATTGATGCCAAAGTATTAAAAAGAGCTTTTTATGTTAATAATAAGCTAAACTCCGAAATAGCTAAAGCCTTTGATGGTAATAAAGATGGTAAATTATCTGTAATTGAAGCAAACTTTGATAATAAAACTAAAAAAGATATTGCTATTAAATTATTAAAGAAAGCTGGCATTAAAGACCCAAAGTTAAAACTAATTTCTTTTCCTGTTGCATTAGAACACAATGTAATGCCTAAAGAAATGGCTACTAAAAACTGTGAAAGTTGTCATAGTAGTAAAGCAAAGAGTGAGTTATACAAAGATAGTGAAATATTATCTTATGTGGCTACAGATGATATTGATGTTATTATTCCAGGAGTTAAAGATACAAAATTAGCTAAAGTTGTAAATGGTAAAATAGTTCTTAATAAAGAAAAATTACCAAAAGAACATTTTATGATGATTACTGATACATCTAATAAAGAATTTGACCAATATGCAATAATATTACTAATAGCAACGATTTTAGGTATTTTAGGTCATGGATTATTAAGAATAATGTTTGCATCTAAAAGAAATAGTAAGGGGTAATTATGAAAACACAAAAAAATACAAATGTAGTAATGTTTACATTAATGGAAAGATTATGGCATTGGATACAAGCATTTTCTATGGTTATGTTAGCTCTTTCAGGTATAAGCATGCATTGGCCAAACTCTATATTTAGTATGAATACGGCCTATAAAATGCATAATTTATTTGGATATATAGTTACTATTAATTTTATAGTATGGGTATTATATATGCTTATTACCAAAAGAATACATTTATACTTACCTAAAAAAGCAGATGAGTATCCTATGGGAATATTTAAACAAGCTAAGTTTTATATTGCTGATATTTATTTTACTAATAAACACCCTTACCATGTAGGGCCAGAAAACAGAATGAATCCTATGCAAAAACTTGCTTATGATGGTGTTATGTTTTTAGCTATGCCTGCTCAAATGATTACAGGTTTCATACTTATGTTTGGTGGAGCAAGCATTCATACTGCATTGCTTATTCATATTTTAGTAGGAGCATTCTTTGTTTTATTTATTCTTGGACACATGTACTTAGCAACAACTGGACATACTCCATTAGCATTATTTAAAGAAATGATTCATGGATACGAAGAAGATTTAGTTAAAGATACTGCAAAAGATGAAAAATAATGTTCTCCAAAGAATATCCTAATCAATATCATGAAATTTAGTAATTTAATATGTTAAAAAAAACTAGTTTTTTGACAAAACGATAATGTTGCGATATTGCAACACTGCAACACCTTACCGCAACACCATGAAATACTAATAGTACTTATTTACAGTAAGTTAAATTTAAGTTTATAAACTATAAGATTATTTTATTAATATATTTCTTTTATATAAAAAAATTAATGACTTGTGGATTTCATATATTTTATTGTATTTTATTACATTTTAGGAAAAAAAAATGCTTTAGAGCCTATGTTTTATTATTTATGGAGTTTCTATGAAATTTACAAGAAGAGCTTTTTTGAAAACATCAGCACTACTAGGTGCTAGTTTAAGCTTTTTAAAACCAGCTTCAGTTTTAGCTGAAAATAAGCATGGTAAAAAAGAAAAAAGTGAATACATTCCTTCTGTTTGTAATTTTTGTTCTACAGTATGTAGTATAAAAGTAAAAGTTCAGGGAGAAGGTAAAAAAAGAAGAATGTTAAAAATTGACGGAAATGAAAACTCTGATTTAAACAGAGGAAAAATGTGTGCTAGAGGTCAAGCTGGATTATTCCAAACTTATGATCCAGATAGAATTAAAACACCATTGATTAGAATTAAAGGCTCTAAAAGAGGCGAATGGAAATTTAAAAAGGCCACATGGGACGAGGCAATTAAGTATATTGGAGATAAATTAGAAGAGCATAAAGTTCAACCTTGGGAATTTACTATGGCTGGAGGCTGGGCTCCTTGTGTTTTTTATATGCCTATGTCTTTAGGATTTGCAATTGCAACACAAGTTCCTAATATCCTAGCCTCTCCTTTCCAACATTGTGTTGGTGCTGGTCATGTTGGTAATGATGCAGTTATTGGTAGTTTTAATATACATGATGAAATATTAGTTGATTGGGAAAATGTTAAATATGCAGTTCTTCCTATGGTTAATGCAGGTATCGCAGCCATGTCAACTTCAAGGGCAGTAAGACTTAAAAAAGCAATAGAAAAAGGTGCAGAAATAGTTGTTATAGATCCAAGAAAATCAGAATTAGCATCAAAAGCTACCGAATGGTTACCTATTAAGCCGGGTAATGACCAAGCATTATTTTTAGCTATATTTAGCAACATAATGAAAAAAAGATCCTATGATAAAGAATTTGTTACTCAATATACTAATTTACCATTTTTATCATATAAGAATAAAGATGGTAGAGCTATTCCTGTTGTTGAGTTAGGAGAAGATATAAGAGGAAATAAATTCCCTCAAGCGTATTTTGTATATGATTTAAATACTAAAAAGGTAAAAAGAATAAGCACTAAAAATAATACAAATTATGTGGATGCATTAGGCGATAAAGTAAAACCAGCTATGCATGAAAGCTTTAATGTAACAGTAGCTGATTTACCTAAAGATTTTAAAGCTCCAAAAGGTTTTAAGACTTCTAAAAGCACAAAACTATTTACCTCTTACCAATTAATTGTACCTACTTTAAAAGATTTTACATCAAAATGGGCATCTAAGTTGACTGATATTCCAGCTAGTAAAATAGATGAAATATCACATAAATTAGCAACAATAAAAGGAGCGGCTATAGATCCAGGTTGGATGGGTAGTAGATATAGAAATATACTACAAACAAGAAGACTACAAACCGCAATTCAAACATTAATTGGTGGAATAGATAAAAAAGGTGGTTGGATATTTTCAGCAGAAGCTCATTCATGGACTAATGCTTTACTAAAAAAATCTGGCGGAAAGCCTTTTAACTACAATATGTTTAATCAAGATTTATCTTTTGGTGACTTAACAGGTCTACCTTTTTATGTCGCAGCAAGAGATATTTTTAAACTTCCCGATTCTTGGGTAACAGGAATGCCTGCAGCTGCATTTGTTCATGAAGGAAATTTAATGAACAATAAAAAAACTCATGACTTAGCCTCTCCATTACCTGCATTTTCAGATAAAGGATTAAAAGAAGCAATTGAGGGAACATTAAAATATAAAAGAATGGATGGTAAAACTGTTGATTATAATATGAAAGCCATTTATTTTAATGGTTCTAACCCTATCAGGCATTATTTTACAAAAGCTAAATGGGTTAGCATGTTAACAAATCCTAATTTAAAACTGGTTGTTGCTGTAGATATTTTACCTTCTGATACAACACCTTATGCTGATGTAATTTTACCAAACTCAACATATTTAGAAAGAAATGAACCTTTTGTTTATGGAAATGGTCCTTCACATGATGGTGCTTTAACAACTAGATTTAAAGTTATAGACCCATTATATGACAGTAGAGAAACTCCAGATATTTTATTTAAAGTTGCTGAGGTATGGACACATAAACCACATATGAAACCACATATGACTAAACTCGCTTATATGATGCGAGATGGATTTAAAGCGATGATGATGCCTGATATGATGGCAGCAATGCTTCCTAAGATGAGCTCAGGAATGTTTAATGGAATGATGAAACAATTATTACCATTAATGAATCCTCAAATGATGAAAGATATGACACCTGCACTATTAGATATTGCAGATGATAAATTAATGAATAAATTTAAAGGAATGATGACTCCAGACATAATGAAAGCAGTTATGCCAGGAATGAGCCCAAGTGCAATGAAAGGTATGATGGGAATGATGAATCCTAAAATGATGAAATCAATGATGCCTGGTATGATGGCTAAAATCCCTGATAATTTATTAATGAAAATGGCTCCTAAAATGATGGGGGCAATGTCCAAAGAACAAATTGCAAAATTAATGCCTGTTATGATGCCTGCATTAATGAAAGTAATACCACCTAAAATGATGGCTAAAATGGAAAAACAAATGATGCCTATGATGCCTAAAAATGTTGCTGCAATGATGCAAAACCCTATGTCTATAATCGACAGTAATATGCATTTCTTTGGTGCTATTCAAATGATGACCGGAACTAAAACACCTGGTGGTAAATCATTAAGTGCAATGAAAGTAATGAAGATTTACCATGAGCTTAAAGCTAAAGGAGAAAAAAATCCTATCAATGAAGCTTATAGGATTCTATCTTTTGAACAGGCTGCTCCACATGGAATGACAGGAAAGCAATTTGAAGAAGAAATGAAAGAAATGGGAGTTGTACTTGAACATCCTAAAGATAAAATATTAGAAGAATTTAATATTCCAAGAAAATTAAGACCAAATAGTCTCTCTGGAAGGTTAGAAATTTTCAGTGAATTATTCAATGTGATTTCAGATTCTGCAGGTATTAAGCCAGAATGGAACCCTATGTTTGAGCATGTTGATAATGATATGAATAAAAAACTTGCAGATAATGAGTTTTATTTTATTTTTGGTAAAACACCTATAATTTCTCATGCATCAACAAATAGTAACAACCCAATTTTAGCAGCTTTAATCAAACAAGATATTGATTCTATTCATCATATTTGGTTATCTAAAGAAAAAGGAGTTAAGCTAGGCTTAAAAACTGGCGATAAAATAGAGCTTTCTAATACTGTAAGTAAACAAAAAGTGGTTGGACATGTTCAGTTAACTGATTTAGTTAGAAAAGATACTATTTTCTTTCCATCATCATTTGGAGTAGAAAATCCTTTATTACATGTTGCTTATAAAAATGGTCCTGCTTTGAATGAAATTGTTCCTGACCAAACAGAAAGATTAGTAGCAGCTTTCCGTTCACAAGAATTTACCGTTAAAGTAAAAAAAGTTAATTAGGAGATAAAAATGGCAAGATATGGAATGGTAATAGATTTAACCAAATGTTTTGGTTGCAAGAGCTGTATGGCAGCCTGTAGTGTAGAAAATCAATCTCCTTTTTGGGCAGATCAAAGTGATAGAAAGTGGAGATTAAAGATAGATAGCCAAGAAAGTGGTAATTTTCCCAAAACAATGAGATTCTTTGCACAAAACCGTTGTCAGCATTGTGAAGAACCAGCTTGTGAGATGGTATGTCCAACAGCAGCAACTTATGTAGATAATAATGGAACAGTTTTAGTTGATTATGAAGCTTGTATAGGTTGTATGGCTTGTATGGATGCCTGTCCTTATGATGCTAGGTATTTTTATAGTGAAGAAGATATTCAAATGGAAGAAGAGAAATTTACTAAAGAATATGCTAGACATATGGTACCCCATGTAGATAAATGTGATTTTTGTCAACATAGATTAGCAGAAGGATTAGAGCCAGCTTGTGCAGCTACCTGTATTGGAGATGCGATTAATTTCTTTGATTTAGATGATAAAGGCAATAAATTTACTAAATTAGTACAAGATAAAAAAGCTAAACATCTTCATCCAGAATTTGGAATGAATCCTAAAGTTTTTTACATTGGTTTACCTGACAAACATTGGGAAATATAGGAGTAAGATATGAGATTTATAGTATTATTTATGTTTTTATCAGTATTTGTTTATGGGAATCAAACTCCTAGTAAAGTTGTAAAAAATATTAAAACATTAAAAACAACTAATCTTAAAGTAGCAGGTAAAAAAGTTCAACCTGCTTTGAAAAAAGTTGAAACAAAATCTGATACTAAAGTTAAGTCTAAAATAAAGACAAAAGAAGTAGTAAAGGAAGTTCCTAAAAAGGAAGAAGTAAAAAAAGTTTCTAGAAAAGAAATTAAAAAAGAAGTTAAAAAAGAAGAAACACATAGTCATGCTACTAAACATGAAGGGGGAATGTTTCATAAGAAAGTGAATTTTGTTAAGCTTGAAGGAGTAGATGTTAAGCATAATGAGTTAGTAAAGCCAGAGCGTATTTTACCATTTGTAGATTCTAAGTATAATTCTACTATATTAAAAGGTGGACAGATATTTAGTAAGTTAAAAGTATCAGAAAGCCATATGAATATTAAAGATAAAAAGTCTAAGAACTATGTTTTTGATATACATTCAAGTAAAAATGTTGGTTGTGCGAAATGTCACATTTCTGAGCCTAATAAAACAGCTAAAGCTACTAATTATATAGGTAGATTAAATATTCTTATTGATAAAGGAAGCATAGATAATTATTTAGGAACGAAACATAATAATGTAGAAAACTTCAAAGTTAAAACATGTATTGAATGTCATAAAGACGATATTGCAAAACATGCAGCATGGCTTCCTGCAACAAGTAATCACATGGATAAAATCAGTTGTGAAACCTGTCATATTAATAAAAGGGAAATGTTTACAGCTAAAAGTTTTAACTATGCTTTAGTTAACAATAACGACGAACCATTTATTACTTATTTAGGAAAAAAAGGTAAAAGTATAGTTGGTTTTACTCCAAATCACTTATGGTATAAAGGTAAAACAGATAAGAACATTAAAATTAAACCTGCTAATATGGTAAGTTTTTTAGTTTGGAAAAATGGTAAAAATTTTATTGATGCCAAAGTATTAAAAAGAGCTTTTTATGTTAATAATAAGCTAAACTCCGAAATAGCTAAAGCCTTTGATGGTAATAAAGATGGTAAATTATCTGTAATTGAAGCAAACTTTGATAATAAAACTAAAAAAGATATTGCTATTAAATTATTAAAGAAAGCTGGCATTAAAGACCCAAAGTTAAAACTAATTTCTTTTCCTGTTGCATTAGAACACAATGTAATGCCTAAAGAAATGGCTACTAAAAACTGTGAAAGTTGTCATAGTAGTAAAGCAAAGAGTGAGTTATACAAAGATAGTGAAATATTATCTTATGTGGCTACAGATGATATTGATGTTATTATTCCAGGAGTTAAAGATACAAAATTAGCTAAAGTTGTAAATGGTAAAATAGTTCTTAATAAAGAAAAATTACCAAAAGAACATTTTATGATGATTACTGATACATCTAATAAAGAATTTGACCAATATGCAATAATATTACTAATAGCAACGATTTTAGGTATTTTAGGTCATGGATTATTAAGAATAATGTTTGCATCTAAAAGAAATAGTAAGGGGTAATTATGAAAACACAAAAAAATACAAATGTAGTAATGTTTACATTAATGGAAAGATTATGGCATTGGATACAAGCATTTTCTATGGTTATGTTAGCTCTTTCAGGTATAAGCATGCATTGGCCAAACTCTATATTTAGTATGAATACGGCCTATAAAATGCATAATTTATTTGGATATATAGTTACTATTAATTTTATAGTATGGGTATTATATATGCTTATTACCAAAAGAATACATTTATACTTACCTAAAAAAGCAGATGAGTATCCTATGGGAATATTTAAACAAGCTAAGTTTTATATTGCTGATATTTATTTTACTAATAAACACCCTTACCATGTAGGGCCAGAAAACAGAATGAATCCTATGCAAAAACTTGCTTATGATGGTGTTATGTTTTTAGCTATGCCTGCTCAAATGATTACAGGTTTCATACTTATGTTTGGTGGAGCAAGCATTCATACTGCATTGCTTATTCATATTTTAGTAGGAGCATTCTTTGTTTTATTTATTCTTGGACACATGTACTTAGCAACAACTGGACATACTCCATTAGCATTATTTAAAGAAATGATTCATGGATACGAAGAAGATTTAGTTAAAGATACTGCAAAAGATGAAAAATAATGTTCTCCAAAGAATATCCTAATCAATATCATGAAATTTAGTAATTTAATATGTTAAAAAAATATATTTTTAAGATTTCAGCTTAAAAATCAATGTAAAACATCTTTAAGATGGTTGGAATTGCATAAAAAAATAAAAAACTTGAAAACTTACTGTTATTTTGTAAAATACTAATATTATATGGAGGAATTATGAAGTTTTTAAATTATATCTTAATAATAATATTATTCTCACTTACAATAAATCTATCTGCTAATACTAGAGAATTTGGAGTAAACCTCCCTGGTGTAAAAGTGGATAAACATTTATATAGATCTACAGCTAAAATTTATCAAATTATAAAATATTTAAGAAAAAAAGGACTAACTTCTTACGAAAAAGAAAGTTTTGAAACTCCAAAAGTATCAGTAACTCACCTAAAATCTTTAAAATCTAGAACCAAATGGGAAGGAATTAATATTTATCGTTATAAAAAATTAACTTATATCTACATTATTCCGAGAAAGAAGTAATAACTTTTTTAGGAGTATCTTTTATGTCTGAATTTATAGAAAAAAAAATTAGAATACAATCAGTAATGTATGGAAAGATGGTTTGTGAAAACTGCAAAGAAAAGATTAAAGGTGTAAGATACTGGGTCAAAGCAGATGAAGATAAACTTGAAACCTTTAAGCCATATTGCCGATATTGTGCAGGAGTTGCAAAGAAATAGTAACTTTTTATTAAAAACAATAAAAATATATTGATAATCATTTACTTTTCTGTTAAAAATATATTGTTTTATTTTATGGAGAAGTAGTTATGAAAAACACGTTTGATGTAGTTTTATTAAATGGTCGTCCTGCGGCTGGTAAATCTGAAGTAATTGATTTTTTAAAAAAGACACCACTAAAAGAAAGAATTGAAAAATTCCATATTGGTGAGTTTATTGAAATAGATGATTTCATTATTCTTTGGGAAAGATTTGAAGATGATGATTTACATGAACAATTTGGTGAGCCAAGAACTGTTTCAAATACAGAATTTACATATCAAGGTGAAACACTACCCGGTTATACTTTTAAGAAAAAGTATTTTTGGAATTGGTTAATTAGAAAACTAATGGATCAATATGAAAGAATACTAAGAGATGACCCCGATTTTCATGAAAAGAAAACTCTTATTATTGAATTTGCAAGAGGTTCTGAGCATGGTGGTTGGAAAGAAGGATATTCTTATCTTTCAGATAGAGTATTAGAAAATGGTGTAGTCGTTTATATAGATACAACTTGGGAAGAATCATTAAAGAAAAATGAAAAAAGATTTAATCCAGATAAGCCAGATTCTGTTTTAGAACATGCTTTAGAAAACAAGAAAATTGAAATGATGTATAAAGAATCAGATTGGAAAGAGTTTATTGCTAAAGATCCTGAATATTTGCATATTACTCCAAAATTTCATAAAGACAGCACTGATAAAGAATTCAAAGTACCTTATGTTGAATTTGATAATAATGTAAATAAAACTAATGACCCTAAACTACTAGCCCCAGAGCTTGAAAGAGTTATGGCAAAACTTTGGGACATTAAAAATAAATAATACTATTTATTTATTTAATTTTCTTTTCTTAAGAATGAGGAATCATGAAAAATTTACTTAGATCAATACCAATTTTTATATTGATAGGAATTGAGGCTGTATTGTATTCACATCATAGAGATATCTTTGTTGGTGTTCTTCCTATTGTTGTAATTTCTATTATTAGCTATTTATATTCATTAAATAATCCTGTTAATCATAGCAGGGCTTTTAGAATCAGGTCATATTTTAATTGGCTTACATTGGGTTTAACTTATGCTTTCTTATATATGGGAAGATATAATTTAACCAAAGCATCAAGTAAGTTTAGTGAACACTTGATGAGTGAATCTGACTTTGGTACAATTTTTGGTATAGGAGCTATCATCTATGGAGTTTCTTTTATTGTAAATGGCCCATTAGCAGATAAACTTGGTGGTAAAAAGACTATGATTATTGGAGCAATAGGTTCTTCCATTGCTAACTTAATTCTAGGTATTATAACATATAAAACTATGAATAGTTCTAATGCAAATGCATCTTTATTTTGGCCTTTTGTAATAGTTTATGCAATAAATATGTATTTTCAAAGTTTTGGAGCAGTTAGTATTGTTAAAGTTAATGCAGCATGGTTTCATATCAAAGAGAGAGGAGTTTTTGGTGGGATTTTTGGTACATTAATATCACTAGGTATATTTTTAGCATTTGACTTAACTGGTATGATACTAAGAGAAACCAAAGGAACAGATGGCTTTCATATTTGGTGGGTGTTTTTTGTTCCAGCTATCATTTTAGTAATAATGGCAATTCTTGATTTCTTTATAATAAAAGATACTCCAGGAGAAGCAGGTTTTGAAGATTTTAATACAGGTGATGCAGGTGCAGACGAAACAGAAGAGATAAAAGAGAACCCCCTTCAATTATATAAAAGAATACTAACACACCCTATCATTTTAATAATGATAATAATTGAATTTTCTTCTGGTGTTTTAAGAAATGGTGTTATGCATTGGGGAGTACATTTTGCAAATGATATTAAAATTGCAGGTGTAACCCTTTTTAAATCTGATATCTTTTTTCAGAATTGGGGATTAATTTTAATGATTGCTGGAATTAGTGGAGGCTTTCTGGCTGGTTTTATTTCTGATAAATTTTTCAATTCAAGAAGAGGTCCTAGTGCTTTTTTCTTATATGTAGGGATGTTTATTGGTTTTTCTGTAATGGTTTTTGCAGTAAGAATGCATTGGTATGGCTTAATGGGATTTTTAGCATTCTTTTTATCTCTTTGTGTTATTGGAGTTCATGGAATGCTTTCAGGAACAGCATCTATGGATTTTGGTGGTAAAAAAAGTGCAGCAACTGTTGCAGGAGTAATTGATGGCTTTGTTTATCTTGGTACAGGATTTCAATCTATAGCATTAGGAGCTATATTAAAGGGAGCAAAACATGATATCACTATATGGAACAGATGGCCAATATTCCTAGTTCCTTTTACCCTAATTGGCTTATATTTCACTTGGAAAATATGGAATGCTAGACCAGACACAAAAGGTAAAGCTTCACATTAAATATATAAATATTCTTTTACACAAATATATTCAAATGAAGTAAAATAAAAATCACAATAAATTCACCACATTATAACTTGAAATAAATAATTATAAGTGATATACAAACTAATATATTTTTTTGAGGTAATATAATGAACAAACCAACAATTAAACCAAGTAATCCTAACTTCTCATCAGGCCCTTGTTCAAAAAGACCTGGTTACTCATTAGCTAATCTAAATACAGATATTTTAGGTAGAAGCCATAGATCAAAATTAGGGAAAGGGCGTTTAGAATATTCTATAGAATTAAGTAAAGAAATTTTAGGACTTCCAGAAGGTTACCGTATAGCTATCGTTCCTGCTTCTGATACCGGTGCTTTTGAAATGGCAATGTGGAGTATGTTAGGGCCTAAAGGAATAGATATATTTTATTGGGAATCATTTGGTAAAGGTTGGGCAAATGATATACAAAATGAATTAAAGCTAAAAGATGTTAATGTTTATGATGCTGATTATGGTAAATTACCTGATTTTACTAAAGCTGATTTCAAAAGAGATGTAATTTTTACATGGAATGGAACAACTAGTGGTGCAAAACTTCCTAATGGAGATTGGATTGCCGATGATAGAGAAGGATTAACTTTTTGTGATGCAACTAGTGCTGTTTTTGCAATGGATATCCCTTGGGAGAAACTTGATGTAATAACTTATTCATGGCAAAAAGTTTTAGGTGGAGAGGCAGCTCACGGTATGCTTATTTTATCACCTAAAGCAGTTGAAAGATTAGAATCTTATACTCCCGCATGGCCTATGCCTAAAATCTTTAGAATGGCTCCTAAAGGTAAATTAAATGAAGCTTTATTTCAGGGTTCTACTATTAATACACCATCTATGATTGCAAATGAAGACTATATAGATGCATTAGAATGGGCAAAATCTATAGGTGGATTATCAGCCTTAATTGAACGCTCTGAAAAGAATTTGTCTCTTTTTGAAAACTTTGTTTCTAAGCATGATTGGATTAGTTTTTTAGCAGAAGATAAAAATATTCGTTCTAATACTTCAGTTTGTTTTAATATAGATTTAGATAAAGATAAATTAGCAAAATTAATTAAATTATTTGAAGAAGAGCAAGTTGCTTATGATTGCAAGTCTTATAAAGCTGCTCCATTAGGATTAAGATTCTGGTGTGGAGGAACTATAGAAAGTGAAGATATAGAAAAGTTCTTACCATGGCTAGAATGGGGTTACGAGCAAGTTAAATAATCTTTTTATGGCATTTCAACCCCAATAACTGGGTTTTCCATGCAAAATTTAACTAATTTTAATAAATTAAAATGGATTTAAATTTTAAAAATTTGATATATTAACAAATATATTCTATATTAAGTCATATATTTTTTTAAGAGGTTTATATATGGCACTTTTTACAAAACAACACGATAATGAAGATTTAATTGCTTTAGGAATGTACTTGATGATTGCATCTGATGCCGACATTGATGAGAGAGAAGAAAAGGGTATTAAAATTATGCTTGAATCACTTCCTAGATTTAGCAATATTAATGTTGATGATGTAATATTCGACGCAAAATCATTTATTTTAGAAAAAGGATTTAAAGATAGTCTTGAATCATTTAAGACAATTGAAAATGAAGATTTGAAAAAAACAATATTAATACTTGCAATAGAAGCATCTATGCTTGACCATTTCATTACGGAAGCAGAAGAAGATGTTATTGTTGAATTGTCCCATGCAATGGGTTTAAGCGAAAAAACATTAGAAATGGCAATAGATGTCATTTCTTGGAAATATTCTTTAGAAAATTAATAATTATCTTGGAACAGAGGCTAAAACATAATGCGCCCCTTCCCCTCTTTGATTTAAATTACAATTATCATAAAACACTTGTTCTACCTTTGAGTTTTTAACCATTTTTGTAGCCTTTTCTTTTATAAGGTTTCTTATTACTGTTGTTCTAGCTTTATTATCACCTTCAACACCAAGTTTTTTTACAAAAACATCAACCATCTGTGTATCCACATCTATTTTAGTTTCTATAGTTCTTGAAAGTTCTAATCTTGCACTCATTTTTGCAGCAGAAAGTGACCTTTCTGGAAAAGTATCAGGCATTGCAAAACCAACAGCATATATCATATTTTTAGCTTTAGGTAGTTTTTTAACCCAATAAGGAACTTTATTGCAAGCAACTCCCATTCTATCAACTATTTTAGAGCTACCACCACATGAACTTATTGCAATCATTGCAAATAAAGACACAAATACTAATAATACTTTCATAACACCCTCCCATTTTTATATAATATATCACATATTCTTAAAATTGTGAACTATTTCTTAGACTTTTTAACAATAAAGATATTCAAATTAAATTATCCTTTAAAATCAACTCTATTTTTTAATGCAGGTATCCAATTTCTAAATTTATCTATATCACTTTTAACTAAATCAAAAAATAAAACATCTTCATCTCTATCACTTAAAGAAATTATCTCTCCCATAGGTTTTACAACTGATGTTACACCATAAGATTTACCATAACTTTCATGCTCTCCAACCTGATTAACACCCAATACATAGGATTGATTTTCTATAGCTCTTGCTCTTAATAATTCCACCCAGTGAAGTTTGCCTGTTTTATATGTAAACGCAGCAGGAACAACTAATACATTGGCACCCTTGTCTATTAATGCCCTATAGAGTTCAGGAAATCTAAGATCATAACAGATAGAGAACCCAAAAATAAAACCATTCTTTTCAATGGTAACGATATCATTTCCTCGCTTTAAATAAGCAGCCTCATTTAAAGATGAATTTGAATTATCCAACTGAAAAAGATGAATTTTATCATAGTATTTCTCAATTACTCCACTTTTATTAATATATAGAAGCCTATTTACAATATCGGTATTCTTTTTTAAAAAAGGAACTCCCCCCAAAACAACATCTAAATCATATTTTTCTATATCTTTTAAGATTTTCTCTAAATACTCTTTGTGTATTTTCTGAGCAACATCTTTATATTCATCAATACTACCAATAAAAAATGTATTTTCAGGAAAAATAGCTAAATTAGCTTTATTAACTTTTGCTAGTTCTAGAAAATATATAAATTTTTTATAATTTTTTTCAATATCTGAACTACTGTTTAATTGAATTAAGGCAAGTTTCATTTTAACTCCACAAAAACCTATAATAATAATAATAATAAATATTTAAATCATTGCAAGTAAAAAATTTATTCATAAATTTGCTTATTTATAGATTATTGATATATAATAAATCAAGCTTAGGAATGAGAGGTATCTAATGAGCAAAAAAAGATTAGGTGAATTTTTGATATCTAAAAAATTAATTACAAGATTTCAATTAGAATCAGCACTACAAGAACAACATAACTTTGGCAGAAAACTAGGAGATATTTTACTTGATCATGGTTTTGTTTCTGAAGGTCATTTAATTGAAGCTATTTCTGAATTTAAAAATATAAAATTTGTCGATTTAGCAACAGTAACTCCATCGAAAACGGCATTGGCGATACTGCCCGCTAAGTTTTGTAAAGAAAACATGGTTTATCCACTAAGATTAAGAGAAGAAAATAGCAGAAAAGTTTTATATGTAGTACTTACAGATTCCTTCAACTTAGATCTACTAGATCAAATAAAATTTAGAACAAATGTTAGTAAAGTTGAACCTGTTATAGGTTCAGAAAGAGCTATTGAGTCTGCTATACAAAGAGATTACTTTAAAATTGAAATGATGGTTCCTAAACTTGACTATATAACAAGAAAAACCACTGACCTTGATGATATAGATAGTTTTGAAGATGCTGAAATTATAGAAGATGATAATTCTTTAATAAAAACTTCATCAAATAAAAACTCTACATCTAAAAAAACTTCTGAAAATGATGAAAATATTATTGTTCTAGAAGCAGAAATTGCTGTTCTAAAAGAATTAGTAAAAGATTTAGAAGAAGACTTAAAGGGATTAGATAAAAGAAATAAAGGTATTTTAAAGTTGCTTATCAATAAAGGATTTATAACAAGAGAAGAGTACTTTCAAGAACTAAAAAGATGATAAATAAAAGAGATACTGGAAACAAATACGAATCTCTTGCTGTTAATTACTTAAAAAATTTAAATTATGATATTATTGAAAGAAATTTTTATTCTAAATTTGGAGAAATTGATATAATTGCCATAAAAAAGAATAGGATTTCTGCTGTTGAAGTAAAATACAGAAAAAATCCTATTGTTTCAATTTTTGAAACAATACCATACAGCAAAATAAAAAAAATAGAAAAAACACTTTATTATTATTTAGCAATAAAAAATTATCCTGATAAATATATCTTAGCAATAGATGCTCTGTTAATTGAAAACAAAAATAATAAAGAAAGTATATATTTTGTAAAAGACATTCAGTTAAATTATTAAGCTTTGATTAAATCATTTTATATCTATTTTATGAATTCCATTTAGCATTTATTTTGCTAGTTAAAACTTTTTAACTGGCTCTTTAACTTTATAGCTTTCACCTCTAAATTGCTCAATACTATAATCATCTAAAAAAAATATTAACCCTGGAATAATTTCAATACTATTACTGTCTTTATTATAAAATGATTTAAAACCTCTAGATATATTTTATCATACCTGTTTTAGGGTCTATTTCCATTAAACCATATTTTTCATCATTATTGTAATCATCTAATTTATTATAAAAATAAAATTTCTTATTATAGCTATTTTTTAAAATAGGAGAATTAGGAGTAAATGGAAAAAATTGATAAAATTAAAAGTTTCATTATTTCTCCTAACTAATAGTTAATAAATTCAGGACATGATTCAAGAATTTTCTTTTACGCCTTGTTTCTTGTTTCTTGTTTCTTGTTTCTTGTTTCTTGTTTCTTGTTTCTTGTTTCTTCAAAATATTTTCTCTAATAATTA
>Ga0256842_1001062_pt1 | contig 22909 bp, 31 predicted proteins | sample 4559240metaG_FD_185973 | JGI IMG/M metagenome (GOLD analysis project Ga0256842, IMG submission 185973) | Hydrothermal vent microbial communities from Guaymas Basin, Mexico - 4559-240 | ecosystem: Environmental > Aquatic > Marine > Hydrothermal vents | place: Mexico: Guaymas Basin | collected... | reverse complement strand
TCGGTAGAAAGTTGAGACCCGTATTAGTCTTAAGTTCTGAAAGACTAAACGAAATCTCAAGGGATTTAATAGTGGCTAAAATAAGTTCCTCCCAGCAATTGGAAGACTTTGAGGTAGTATTGAAACCTGAAGACTTAGAAGAAGGCAAACTCAAAAAGATCAGCTACATTCACTGCCATTCTATTTTCACAGTTGAGAAAAACCTAATCCTCAAAAAGGTCGGAAGAGTAAAGGATGAGAAATTAAACGAAGTTAAGAACATAATCAAGGAAATATTTAATCTTGGTTAACCGTTGCCGTCAGCCTTAGGCAAACCTAACTTCTCAACACGAAAAAAGAGTTAAAAAGTTCTTGAACTAAGTGGTGTGCGGTGGTCTTAGGATGACGATTGCCATTTGCGTTAAAGTGTATGATGGTGTAGTTCTGGCATCTGATAGTGCTGGGACTATATTAAACGCCAGTGGTGAGGTTTGGAATGTATACAACTATGCAAACAAGATTTTCAACCTCTATAAAGGTCTTCCAATTGGTGCTGTAACTTGGGGTAGTGGAAACATTGGTGATTTATCAATTTCAACATTGGTTAAGGATTTCAGGAAGAAGTTGGCAAGCTCTGATCCGGATTACCAGATAGACAAAGAAAACTACACGATCGAAGAAGTTGTTGACAAATTCTTGCAGTTTATGTATGTTGAGAACTACTTAGAGGCCTACAACGATTTGGACGATGAGGATAAGCCGTACATAGGTTTCTACATTGCTGGTTATTCTGCGAATGGTACTCATCCAGAGGTTTACAGATTAGACATAGGGTTTGGAGATTTTAAGAAAAGTGAAGTAGATTCTCCCCTCGCTTGGGATGGAGAATACGAGATTATCAGCCGAATCGTTAAAGGCTACTCACCAATGTTGCTCGATATTTTAAGTGAGTTAGGGATTCAAGAAGATATGTTACAGGATCTATCTCGGTACTTGAGTGAGAGGTTGGAAATAACATTAGTTCACCCTGCTATGCCAATTCAAGATGCCATAGATCTTGCAGACTTCTTGGTGGATACAGCGATTAAATTTGCAAGATTTAGACCTGGTGCACCAACTATAGGAGGGCCAATAGAGATTGCGGCGATTACGAAACACGAAGGATTTAAATGGGTGAAAAGAAAACATTATTATAGCAGAGAACTAAATCCCGAGAGGTGAGTAAAAATGACAACTCTTGTTGTCGATAGAGATAAGTTAATTGAGAAGCTTAAGGAGCTCAGAGAAAGGAAGGACGGAAGAGGATTTGTTGCAAAGGAGTGGCAACAGTATTATTTCCAAGAGCCTACGTACAGCATAAAATATTTACGTGATTAAATTTCTCTGCTTTTTGCCATAATTTATTGCAACCTTCAACACGAAAAATCGAAATGGTTAAGTTTTAGCATAGCAGGTTGGGTTTGGGGATAATGACCTCTTGTGGGTGGTAGCAATGGCTAAATGTGATTTCTGCGGTAAGGAGGTAGCGTATCCTTACAAATGCAGATATTGTGGTGGAATATTTTGCGAGGATCACCGCTTACCTCCCAATCACAACTGTATCAATATCGACCTGTGGAGGATGAGGGAACCTCCCCCATTAAGTCGTAGATCGCATAGCGAGGGAGTACTTTTAAAACCTTACCCACACGTTACTCCTCCTGCCAATACTCACACTTATTCATCTTCACCGAGAAAGAAGAGAAGAAATATCAAAGCATGGATAGGAGCAATCATATTCTTAATAGTAGCATTTGCTTTTGCAACTAACTTTCTGAATGTGTCAGAATCTCCTGCAAGTATTCCTTCTCAACCGTCACTGATTAAGATTCTAAAACTAACTCCTATAATTACTTCAACACCTGCCACACTGCCAGAACCAACACCGACACCAACTCCAGTAAACCTGAGAGAAAAACTCTGGCGATACGAACTAAAATATGCGCTTGAAGTTGCTTTATCCTCCTCAGAACTTTCAAAAATACAAGATTTAGCTAATGAACTCAAAGGTGAGGATATTTGTGAAAGTGCTTGGAATCTTCTCGAGTGGGAAGATAAAAATATTGAATACGATCACTCTAAAGCTAGTCTGCCTGCTCCCTTAATATACTACGAAAAAGATCCTTATACTGGTGTTATTACGGATGTGGAGGTAGTGGGAGGTAAGGATATCTACTACTACCAAACGCCGTATGAAACCGTTAAGAAGGGAAAAGGAGTCTGTAGTGATTATGCCATTCTGACAGCTGCTCTTCTCCTAGCAATGGATTACTCACCAGTATACATTTTCCACATAAATTACGAGAATTACAAAGATGGGCATGTCGCGACGGCAATAAAAGTAGATGGGCAGTATTTCATGCTAGATCAGCACCTTCCTGTCTGGGATTTAAGCGATTACTACTATCATTGGTTTGAAGAAGAGGGTAAACGAATTAAGAATGCCACAGTTTATGCGGTGTACAAAGGAGAAGAATTTGCCAGTGTTAGAAAGGTAGAGGAGCTTACGAGTGATGATTTCAAGAAATATGCCTATAAAATTAAACAATCTGAACTGAGGGCGTTACAGTTGGATCTGATAAATGAGTTCGAAGAAAGATTTCGCCTGAAGAGGGATTACTCCTTATACGATCTTGACGAAAGAGATTATCTACCAAGTGGCTACAGTTATGGCAAAATTTGGACATTACGCTATCATGAGTCATTTTATCATCCAAAGTTCCAAAAATGCTTTGTAAACTACGTATTGAACAGAATTAAGGAGAACGAAAAGATTATGGAGGATGTTTTGAAGTGCAACAGATTCTGGATTAAGGCATACATTGAAGACGAATATTTGGTAATCAAACTGATGCTTACTAAGCGGTAGCTACAAACCTTTCTTGAACCTGTACCGGTATACGCCTCCTTCGGGAGGCCTCTTCCTCCTCCACTCGTCGATGTTAGGGCAGTTGTGGTTAGGAGGCAGTATATGATCTCCGCAGAAGTAGTTGCCACAGTAGTTGCACCTGAATGGGAGGTACACCCACTTTTCGCACTTCTCACACTTGGCAAATAGTTTCAGGGAGGATATTTTGTAAGGTCGAGAATACTCGCTGAACGCTTTCTCGTATCTATCAATGTAGAACCTGTAAGCTTTCTTCCTCTTCTGATAAGCAACAACTACGCTTCCGGCGGCAAGGACCAGCACAGTAGTTAAAGCATATAGAAAATGGTCGTACTGTATGTATTTCCTCAATCCTAAAGAGTTGTAGACTGTCAAAAGGTAGTAGTTAAGTTCTTGACTGACCTTCTGAAAGATATTCGTGCTTCTTTCAACATTCTGCAGTTGGAGAGTCGTAGCAGTTGTGACAGTTGTAAGTGTAGTTGTTGGAGTTAACGGCAGATTAAATGGCAACACATATTTTTCCTTCTTACTTCCAATCGATAGAGATACGAACAAGCTTCCAGACTTTGGTAGGTCGGTGTAATAATATCGATAGACACTCGTCTCGTGCGGTTTGACGTAAAAACCGTTAACCAAATCTTTTGGCTCGCAATGGGTGTAAATTTCTTTATCTTTGAAAACGTAAGTATGTATCAAGCCCGTAATATACTCATCTGTTGGGTTATATACTCTGATTTCGACCAAATATTTTGATTTGCCACCGCATGCGTTGTGATTTTCGTGTACGGTGTAGCTGATTTCGAGATTGTTCGCTTGAACGATTGTACTGCCAAATAACATAAATAGCAGTGCGAGCACTATTATACTAACAGCCACTCTCATGCAAGTCGTCCCTCCGAATGGGTTGCAACTTTAGAATCATCAAAACAAACAAAAATTAATCTTTTTATTCTATATCAAATGCTTGGACATGATTCCAAGTCGGTAATACTATTCTTCGTTCTTATAATTTCTCTGAGGATTTGTTATATAACGAGGGTTGAGAGGACTTTTTCACACGAAAAGAGCGAGGAGAGAGGAGATATAAACTGCCTTCTCAAGCGGTGTTACTGAGGAGTAATTCGATTACTCATCCGACTTTGAGATTTCAGCTGAGAGGGATTTTACGTGAAGTGTGAATAAAAATGATTTAATCAACAAAATCGAAATAGTTAAGTTTTGGCATAGCAGGTTGGGTTAAGATGCTTGGATTTATAAAGAAGTTTCTTAGAAGTAAAAAGAAAGAGAAGTCGAAAGAAGCTAAGAGATCATCTATTCCAGAAGCCGTAAAATTTGAAGTGTTGAACAGGCAGAATCTCCGATGTGCGATGTGCGGTAGATTTCTCAGAATTTACGAGTTTGATCACGTAGTTCCGATAGCTCTCGGAGGAACATCGGACGTGAATAATATTCAAGCCCTCTGTCCAGAATGTCACAGGTTGAAGACGAAGTTCGATAGACTGTTAATGAGCAGATTTAAGGAGATGTCCATTCCCAAGAGAAATCTCGTTCTGAAGACCGTTAAGAGGAGATGGCTGTTTATCGGAGAATATCCCAATAATTTGGATGGGGTTCCTGAGTGGTTGTTAAACGGTATTCCTAACTTCAGTTTCAAGATTAACGACGATGGGTATCCGTTTACGTTTGTTAGGAGTAAGACTTTCGAGTATCTTGTCGTCATGTATTCGAGGAACAACTACCTCTTCTTTAAGCGGTTTAGGAGATCTGGTAATAAGAAAAACAGAGGAAAGAAAAAAGGAAAGAATAGAATAAAATAAAATGTGTATTTAGCTTGAAATATTATTGTGAGGACGAGTGCTATAGCGAGGTGGGTTGTCAAGTATACTAATTTGGAGCGTAAGAAACGTGGTATAAAACCTCTGAGAACTCACAAGGCATTAACAAAGGCTGCTATAAAGTACAGCAAAATACTACGAAAACATCGTGGATTGAGCCATTATTTAGATGGAACCCCACAATCGAGAGCTACACGAGCAGGATTTCCAAATAGCTATGTTGGTGAAAACTGTGCATTAGTTTATGTGAAAAGAAAAGAATCACCGAAGGCAGTAGCTAAAGAGTTAATGAGATTATGGATGAAAAGTGAGGGGCACAGGTGGAATATACTACATGCTTCTTACAACCGGATTGGTGTTGGTGTTGCTCTTAGGTGGAATAGCAAACTGAGGATGTATGAGGTTTATGCCGTTCAGATGTTTGGATATTTACCACCTAAACAATCAAAAATTGTCACAATCTCTAATGCTTGTAGCTTCATCGTGTCGACAGTGCGGACTTGGATTTTCATTACTATACTCGTAGGGATTGTTTGTTTGATTATCTGTGGTATATCTAATCTCTTCTCATTTTCTTCCTAAGTTTTTTACCGTATTCATCTTTAAGCCATTGCAGGTCTGCTCTTGCCCTTGCTTTAAGTCTTGGTGGTAAGTCTGCTGCACCTGCCAAAAAGCCCAACTTCCTAACTAACCTATTGTAACCGTAAGCCTTGTATGCTTTGCCCAAAGCTCTGTGTCTCGTATCTTTATCGTCTTTTAACTCATATCCGAACTTTTTTAAACTACCCGGATGCTTTACGGGATTCCACCCACTACTTCTACCTCTCCTTCTCCTCCTACCCATACAAAATCACCTCCTCAGAGTAGACCTAATTTTCTCAACACCGTTTCGACATCCGACTCGATTATTTTCTTGTAACCGTCAACTACCTTAACAACTCCTTTTATCTCGTCTATAACTAAGACGGTCTTCTTGTTGTGTTTATTCACCCAAATCACCTCCTACCGTATATGATATACAATGTAGCGGCGACAGCGAACACCGCAACTACGTACAGTATTTTTAGAGCGATTGTAGGCATGAACATGGCGCTAATTCCTGCGAATAATAGCGCTACGAACGCCATAGCCACAACGTTGTCTGTTTTTACTTGTACTATTGCGAGGGTCGTGAAAGCTACAACTATCAGAGCTATTTCGGACATGCCGCCGAATGTTTTCTGCGCTGGCAAATACCACTGACCGTTGAGCATCATCTGGATTTCCGTTTGGTTAACCCACGTCATGTTGGGGAGTTCCATACTATCACCCGGGTGGATTGACTAATCTTCCTCTCAACACGTCAAACACGAAGAAAACGAACCCTAAATAAGCTGGTAGTAGGAATATGTAGCCTATTGGCACTGGAATCCCCAAGTCGGCTAAAATACTGTTTATGAAATCGCATACGAATACTGGAGCCATTATCAGGAATGGTATTATCAAAACTATGCTAACTACAGCTGTGAGCACGAAAGCGCCGAATTGCATAAACATATTATCGCTCAGACCTTGTATGTATGAAAGCTGGTTGTATGTGCTGTTATACAAATCTAATATTGGTTTGAGATGAGGACTCCATTGCACAGGGAAAGCTAAGGCATAGTTTACGAATGCAATAGCCAAGTTTATGAAGAATACAGCTTCGAATAGCTTTCTGAAGTCGATCATCCTCCAATCGCCTCCTCTCGTTTACGCCACCACACGAAATACGCTAAGCCAACTAAAACGAATAAAGCTGTCAACAAAGTATTTGGTAGTTCGAGTATTCCCAAATTGGTGAATATAACAGCCAACGCAAGGGATAACGTAAGTCCTACGGGCACAAATCTTTTCTTGAACAGCAATGCTATAAATATGCACAAGCCACCGAAGAACGTTGCTCTCATCCAAGCGGGTAGCGTTGCAAGGTTGTAACCCTCTATTCCAACATCGAGCTGAGGTAGTTTGATAGCCAATCCAGAGCCTAATACTAAATTAGAATACTTGACCTTCTCAACGCTGTTATCTATTTCAAGCTTTACTATGTAATCTTCGTCGGAATCATTTTTGAGAAATGTTACAACCCCTTCTGGAGTGTTTAGCGTTTGCTCGAATACTACCGTGCCGTTTCTATCGGTTATAACGACTTTAGCAGATGTAGTCTCTCCGTAAATCGTTTTATACCAAACTTTTATAGTAGAGTTTGTAGATGTTACGTTGTATTGCACTGGCAAATCTCCTCTTATTTTGGAGTAATTTAACTGGCTTACGTGTAGGTATATGTAACCGTCGAGCGAAGGATAAATCCACCCGAGGCATCTGCTTTCATGCTCGTTGTAGACGGTTATTATGTATGGTTTGCTTTTAAGCAAGTAGACATAAGCTTTCAGCTCGGTAGGACTGCTTCCGTATTGTAGTTTCTGTTCTTCTATCGTTTTGTTTCCAACGCTTAGCCTGATGTAGTTTTGATAATTCGTCAATTCTCCGATTATGTCGTTCACTACGATTACGTTAGCGATCGATTCAGACGATTTAGGTAGGTAGACGTCTACTTCTGTTAGGCTATCGTTACTAAGCTGAATTACCCTATGTCTTGTCGCATAATCGTTTGCGGTTGCTGTTAAATAGTATTCGCCGTATTCTGGCACGTCAGCATGGAACAGGACAGCCTCTTTAGTAATTGAATCGACTTGGAGGTTAATGCTGTGGTTAGCGTTGAAGATGGTAGCGTTGGCTTTTATCTTCTCACCACTGCTCTCATCGTAGAATTTGACACGGAGAGCTTCATACATCTGTTTTATCTGTTCAAAGCTCAAGGTTGCATTGTAGGCTTTTATGTCATCGATTATTACGTTGTCAAAGCTGAGCTCTGTAGACCATGTGAAATGTTCTGCGTAGTCTCCGCTCTTCAAGTCTTTGTATTTGGCAGTGTTTGTAAAGGTGTAGAAATGCCACCCATCGTTCTCTTTTAGCCAATACACAATAGTGTAGTTTGCAGGTTTTGAAATCGAGATGCTAAGCGGACCGTCAAAGCCATAACCGTATCTACCTGTTACGAAGTTGCTGTTTGCAGAAATGGTATAACTATGCCCGCTGTAGTCCTTAATCGGTTCTTTACCCTCATCGAACCTTAGCCACAAAATCAAGTGAGTTGAATCGACAACTGGACTTATCGGCACCTGTAATTGCACTATTTCAATGTTCCAATACGTTGTGGCGGTGTATTCGCCGTTTACGGCTACTACGTCTACTTTGTGAGTGCCGACGTCGGTGAAGGTTACGGTAACGCTACTGTTTAGAACATTCGTATCAGTTTTGATTTTACTGCCATCAAGATACCAATACACGTTGTCGGCGTAGGTGTTCAGGCTGATGTTGAATTGTTGCTCAATTGCTTCTCCACGATAGTATAAAGTTATACTCGTTTCTGACGGACTTTTGCTGACGATGTAGAATGTCGCACCGAATGTTTTCACGGAAGAAGTTTCGAAGTCGACAGGGTCGGCGAGCTTGAAGACTTTAACATCGTCAATGTATACTGTGCCTGTTTTATCAGAATCGACTGCTTGGAACACAATTTCCTTAACATTATTCATTGGATTAGCAAAAACATCATCTGCAAGTTTAAGCTCATCATTAACATACCAGTCCTCCCTCTGACTGTCAAGCTTTATCACATTACGTATTTTGTATTCAGTATTCACACTTACTCCTGTCATAATTGTATGATATGTTGAACCATCATAGCTTGCGATGTCATCGTGTGCAGTGCTGAGTCTTGCTTGTGAACCATATCCATCTCCAGAATCATCGTAAACTTGGTAGTATGTATTTGCAATATTTGTTGCGAGGGTCCACTTCCACTCAACAATAATATTGTAATCAATTGGCGTCGCAAAGACTATTTTTGCTGAAGGAGAACCAGATGTGCTTGTATCTTCTATTTTCATCTTTCCGTTCTCAATGGTTATTGACCCGTATGTTGTATCAAGTGTCCACTTGCTTAAATCTCCGCTGAAATCATCAAAGAACTCGAAAACCTGCTCTGGATTTTCGTAATTGCTCTTCGTCGCTGAAGGATTTCCGTAAGCGATGTTCAACTCACTTGAACCAGCGGTCAAATTAACCCAAATCACCGCAGTTTTGTTTGCGTAATCCCATTTCTCAATCCAGAAATACAACTGTTTCTCCTGATCAAATACTCTAATATCACTTCCATCACTCTTAACTTTACTCCAGAAACCGTCATAGCTTACACTGTATAGTAAAACCTCATCAGTAGTGTTTTTATCGTACGTATAAACATACCAATTAGTTCCGTTTACTACTATCTTGTATTGTCCGTACTCGCTTGCTGGACTGCTAAAAGTGAAATGCATGTACTCTGCCCACGTCCCACCACTATTGTCAAGCGTGATCGCACTCGCTACCCCTACCACCCCGAACAGTAATACAATAAAAATAATAATCGGTAAAAATAATTTTAACGAATTTATTCCCATTCGAACACCTCCTTTTTAGACAAGTAGATAACCGCCCAAACCATCAAACCGACTGTCACGAACGATCCGAAGAAACCAGCAATTAACAACAGTGTGTTGTAGTAGCTTTCAGTCTGCGAGTCAATCATACCACACGATGAGAAAACATCGTAAATGTCTATCATGAGTGGGTAAAAATACAACGTATAAGCTATTACTACCGTTAACAGTCCTACGGTCAATCCCATTACCGCCTTCCAAACATTCATGGTTCACCACTCCTTTTTCGTTCTTGTAGCGTAAACTGTCCAGCCTACCACAAGCAGTATGAATGCATATAGTGGGATGTAGGGGAACAATCCTATGTGAAGCTTGTAAAACACTTCTGCACCCGGTAGGCTTGTAAAATTGTTCATTACTGCTGTTTTAAGTGAGAAATAGTAGAGTGGACTAACTGCAAAATGCCATACCATTGAAAAAATGAAAATTGTGATGAACATCATCGCCCAAGCGTAGGCGCTCATCTCCTTCTCCTCCCACTCCTCTTCTTACCACCTCCGAACAAGTCTACGTCAAAATCAACGTCAATCTCAACGCTGAGCGGGTCATCTACAATAGGATTCTTTTTAACGGCTTGTTCAAGCACACTTAATGCAAATTCCCATCCTAATGCGGATTCTCCATTTTTGGTAGTTGGTGGAGGTGGAGGCAGTGGATATTCTGGAGGATATGGTGGTGGTATACTCTCTTGCGTAGGAACAACTATTGGCTCAACTACTGGTGTAGTTATCTCATCTATTTGCGGAGTAATATCCTCTAAAAACACCGTATCGGTTGGTGTTTTAGTCTCTTCATCTGTAATTCTCCAAGAAATCGGTTTTGTTATAATAATATCGCCAGTTTTGGTTTCCTCGTCAACGTCTATTAGAATGTTTGGTATAACTGTTCCACCAGTCTCTGTTTTAATTTCCTCACCAGTTTCGGTTTTAGTCTTGGATTTAGTTCCTCCACCGATCAGAATATCCGCCCCAGTTTCAGTTCCCATTTCTTCACCAGTCTGAGTTCCTTTTTTGGTTTTAGGTTTAGTTTCAGTATCGATGAAGGGGTTGATGATGGGTGGCTTGATAATGAGTGGCTTAGACGGTTCTATCTTGATACTTCCTCCTATAGCTCTCGTTATTGTGTCCTGTATTTCTTGACTTATGTCTCTAAATCTCTTGTCACTCCCTTCTTTTATCTTATTTCCACTATCTCCTTTCTTAGTTTTTTGAGTTTCTCTCATTCCTCTAACTTCTACAAGACCTCCAACTCCTACGCCTGTTGTTCCTTTAATAATATCTTCAAATTTCTTGTTTGTTGCATTTAACCCAATTCCAACCGATGTGCTTCCGATGGCAACATTTGTTGCAGTCCTGCCAACCTCTTCAATCCTCCTTGCCATTTCCTCTACTCTCTTGGATCCTCTCCTCAGAACATCAAAGAAACTCTCCTCTTTGAGGACTGGATAATCGGTTGCAATTCTTTCCTCACCCTTTGCCCCTTCCTTAGCTCCTTCTTCCACAGACTCAACAACCGACCTACCTTCCCTCGTGACAGCAACTTTTCCTCTACCCTCCTCCTTACCGTAGATGTCTCTTAACGTTTTGGCGAGATTTCGTCTGTATTCTTTGGATTTCATCTTTTCAAGTGCGATGTCTTTAAGTGGTTTCATCTCCTCCTCTTTTACGATCTCTACACCCAATGACTCCTTTACAGTGTCTCTAAACCTCTTTTTCACGGTTGTCTCTGGCTTAAGCAGTTTATCGATGTCCACCTTTCCTCCTTTTGCGAGCAATCTCTCTCTTTCACTTGCAGACAACTTATACAGCAAATCCGGTCTAAACTCTATATACTGTATCCTCAGTTTCTTGGGCGGACTAAGTGTCGGAATTAGTTCTCCTTCTTTTTCACGCCAATATCTGACTATCGATTGCCTCTCAAATTTAATCCAACCTTCAGATCCCTTGCGTAGGGACTCTAAAGTGGACGAGAATGGCAATGGTTCTACCTCAGGATGCACATCTAATGTTTTCAAGTCCAGAGTTGGAGTAATGCCAAACGATTCACCAACCTCTTTTACGACATTTCCTCTAAAGATCTCTGCTTCTACATTTGGTATCCGTCCAACACCAGTTGTGTGTATTAATTTACTCACATCGCTAATGGATTCCAATTTGAAAGGTTCCTCTACTTTGAATATTCGTTCCACTTTGCCCTTCTCAAGATTGTATTCACGAACAGTTTCAGGTTCTGCTCGATATGTTAGTTCTGCTTTGCCAATTCCCTCCCTCTTAACTACATTTACTTCATTAGGAATCTTTGACACATCAATCTCTTTAATCATTGCAAGAGTTTGTGCTCTCTCCCCAAGCTCGGTAGGTGACTTAGCTCTGCCCAATCTCCACCTTTCACCTGTGATTAGCTTGACGTGCCTAAATCCTTCAGTTGAGCCTTTAGCGATGTCGATAAATTCTGTAGGGCTAATATCCACCCTGAATGCTTTCGTTGTTCCTGAAGGCAGTCCACTTCTCTCGAGTTCTACGATTTTTGCTCCTTTGATATAAGTCTGCCGTTTTATTGGTATATATTTTAAAGCCCTTCCGCCTACTTTGCCTATCGCTTCTCCACCAACAATCGCTCCAGCAACTTGACCAACAAAACGGTTTGGACTTTGTACAGCACTCTTTGCAATTCTTGCAGCGGTATCTACGGGACTGTTAATTACATCGTAGACAAAGTTAGGAGTCATAGCGAGCAAAGCTGGAGCATCGGTGACGCCCTTAATAAAGCTGTCATGGCGTTTAGCTAACGCCTCTTTGAAGACTTTTTCAGTAACTTCTTGCTCATTCTTCTTACGCTGAATAGCATCCTTAACATTCAAGTTAGCGATAAGATCGGCAACATCTGGGTTGATTAATGTGTTAGAATCGGCGTAAACGGTTTGTATTGCTGTGTAGGTAGTCATATTATCTTTGTACAATACTTTATCAATGATTTCATCCTTCTTTTTCGTGAACTCATGCGAAACTTCAGCTATTTTTTCACCAGCTTTCTTAACGGGTTCTGGAATAATCTCGTTTAATGTTTTACCGGTAAGCGGTTTTGTAATTGCATTAAGACCTTCTGTAGCGAGTGCTACAGGAGCGAGAGCAAATGCTGTTTCGACTCGTTCGATAGGGTTAGTAGTTTTATCTAATTTCTCTTCTAATGCGACTTTAGTTTCCTTTAGCTTCGTTACTACGTCATCAACTGGCGTAATAGTCTCATGTTTAGGGGGTTGAGGTTTTTTAATTTCGATCTGTGGTTTTTGAATTTCGACGACCGGTTTACCAACGATCTTGTTTAACTCATCTTCGATCTGTTCGGGAGTGTAGCCTTTATTAGCCAACTCACGAGCTTTTTTAACTACATCTATCGTTTTTTGTTTGTGTAGTTGTCCCTGAGCGACTGCTTCTACACGATCCAACGGACTGCTTGGACTCGATGATTTGGGTTTATTAGTAGGTTTATAACCTTCTGAGGTATAAATTCCGGGAGCTAAACCTTCGTTACGATAAACTTTCCCACTTGCTTTTTTGGTGTCAACGGGAGAAGTATAGTCCAAAACACCTCTTTTTGGTGGAGGAGGGTGCAAAGGTGCGGTAGGGAGTATGTGCCCGGGTAAACTTTCTTTAGACCTTATGCCTGCCTGAACCATTGCGGCATGACGTTGCTTTTTTAGTCCTTTCCATATTTCTTTCCATCTCTGTTGTTCTTTGAAAACTTTATACCACTCGTCGTCTTTCCAGTGTCCCTCCCTTTCAAGCTGTTTTCTTTTCTCTATCAGTTCATTATATTTCTTCCAAGCCTCAGACTCTTTCTTGCTTAGTTCTTCAATCCTCCTTGTAGTGAAATAACCAGTGTAGACGTATTTATCCCCTTCCCTTCTGTAGACATAATATTTCTTGTCAGGGTCGCTTGGCGGTGTGGGGTGTAAACTACCATCGTAGTAGTACATTTCCTTGGGCATTTCTTTTTTCGACTGGGGAGGCGGAGAAGGGGAAGGTTTATTATAAGATGTCGTTGTTTGTGAAGTTTGTTTTAATCTCGATCTTGGTTTTTCCTCCTCCAATGGCTCAGTATGCCGCTCTCTATCACTAAATCGTTGATACTTAACAATAGTTCTCTCTACGATTTCTTTACTTGCATGACCTTTTATGTATTGTAAGATTGTTCGCAATACTTCTTGTTTAGTAGGACCAGATTGCGATTGAGTAGTAGAGATAGCTTGTTTAGGTTGCTCTTGCGTTGGAAAAATGGTATGATGAACAAAAATTACTGCTGGTGTTCTAGGAAGTTTGAGTTTAGTTTGGGTTGGTTGTGGCTGTGGTTTTGTTGCGTTTATGGTTTTTAATAGTCTGAGCTTGTGAACTCCCATCTGACCTTCATAGACTTCTGCTTTGTTGTCTACCAATGCATGAACTATCTTTAGACCTTTTCTAAGCTGTTCTCCAGTCGTTATAATGTATTGCCCCCTGTCGGTCTTAATTGTGTACCTTTTTACAGGGTCTGCCTCTTCATACCTTAGAATAACATAATCTCTTTCATCTCCAAAGAGACCGCCCCAAATAACATTATCTGGTGTCGGTTTTAATTTTGGCATAAAATCACCCCTTGTGGAGCTTTTCAAGCGTAATTATTCTCAAATGTTATAACTGTGTGGTGTTGAAGCGGGTTGAGGTGCTGGAACAGAACCGTGTGTAGCTATGTGTATTGCAATTCCCAACAGAAGCAGGAAGATGCCAGCTGGTATCAACCACTTTAACCAATTGGTTATGTTGGTCTGCCCACCCAACAACTTACTCAATCTCACGTAAGTTCTGAGTTCGTGAGCTTTCAAAGCTGAAGCCATTGCATAAACGTTTGCGTTATCAACCCACTTAGCCGCATAGACTGGATCTACAGCAACCATTATTCTCAGTCCTTTATCTAAGTGCGGTTTTAGAACTGCGAAAGCTTCCTCAACACTTAATTCCCTTTTATTGCTATTGAAAAAGTTGAATCTCTTCTTAGCCACTTCTTCTTTTGCATCCTTCTCTTCTTGCCAATCCTCACTCATGAGAAACCACCTCCAAAGATATGTTATTCTTTTCAGCAAATTCTACAAGCTTGTCTTTGTTCCAGCCGATCTCTGACAGTTGCTGCAAATCTGCTAATGCTCTTACATCACAAGCTATACCGCAAGTGCCGTACACAGTTACAATAGGAACGCCATCCAAGAAGTGCACAGTGTTGTTTGACGAGACTATGTAACCCAACGACTTTTCCTCGTCAATCCACACGAAACCGCTTGAGTAGTTCGCGAGATATTTTCTTATACACCTTGAATCGTTGAATTCCAACACAAGATACTTCTTAGTCAACTTTGCAATCAAGAAATCTATGCAAGATGGCGTTAGACCTACTATAGCCATTAACTGCATAGTTCCTAAAACACCAGCAGTAATCATTGTGTACAATCCTAATACAGCGTACTTCTGAGTGTAGAAGAAGAGTATCGCTCCTGAGATTGCTAAAAGCGCTGGGAATACCGTTCCAATTTTAAGGAGATTTCTCAATTAAAACCACCTCCAAAAACCATTTCTCTTCCCATCGGAGTTGTGCTCTAATACATCTTTACGCTCGAAAACAGTTTTAACAGCCATATCCATTAGTTTGGCACCTAAACTCTTCCGCATTCTAATGTAACCCATATCTTCAGCTTGCAGATCGGTAACTATGAATGCAAGTCTGTTCTTGTTTACTTCTTCAATAGTTAGTCCAAAAGCAAACTGTAAATTTTCTTGCTCCTTCAACCCAAGAAGTAGAACTGCTAAGTCTTCACGGTCGAGATAACTTGTTGCGGCATCCCACCCAACGTACGGGTTAAACCGCTCTAACAACTGCTTGTCAACTTTGTGTGGGTATCCGAAATGAAAAACTATGCTCTTGTCAACTTGCTTTGCCAACTCAACTGTCTTTGGATCGATCGCTGGTCTGGAATCTTGCTGAGCTTGAGGAGGTTGATTTTGATCAGGCTTTTTCCCGAACAACATCAAACCCTCACCTCCTTATTTATATCAAACGCATTATAATGAATTACGTTATAAATCTGAGCGAGCGTTATGAAGACCATACCCAAGCTTACAATACTTATCGTGACTTTAGTAGCTAAATCGGCATCTTGTAAGTATACAAAAGGCGAGAACAAGTTTACAGCACAGAACAAAGCGCAAGCACCTAAAATGCTCACCCTGCGAGTGGTGTGACCCGCTATGTATAATGCTATCGCCCCACAAAAAAAGAGAGAAAACAAAAGCTCTGTCGTCATGGTCCTCCACCAGTACCACCCATACTCTGTACAATTCTTATTATAAACGCAGCTGCCAAGATTATCACTGCTATTGCGAAGAGGTAGAATGCGTTCCAACCCATCGACTTGACGTTTTCAATGTAATTAATCGCTCCAGTGTCGTTCATTTGCTGTGCTATAGTTGTCGCCTGTCCGCCCAACTGAGACATAACTATAGATGCAACGAACAGCACTACTATAAGCGTAAGCGCCGTTATCACTACACTCGCTCCTCTCTTGCTGTTAAAGAAAAATGGTGACCCTCTAATATCTTTGTTCCAGATGCTAAGGTTTAAAGCGTACATTTTCATTAACCATTTCAAAAGTGGTTCACCCTGTGGCTTTGTCTTAATAGCTGTATATATTGTATATGTCGCATACACCGCTACCGCAACTAATGCTCCTAATATTACCTCAATCATCCAGATTATCACCTCCTAACATTTAAATTCTACATAGTTTTAAAAATAAGTTTTATGAAATAGTCTTATATAAGACGATATAGTCATAGATATATATAAGATGATACTGATTTATTGGAGATGACAGGTATAAAGTATATGCGGACTGTAAAAATATTTGAACAGAAAACTAACACAGGTGTTCAATATCGCATGACTATTCCAAAAGATTTAGTCCAAAAATACAATTTAAGCGGGTCTATAATGCTAATCGAGTGCGAAGACCACATTCGAATTTATCCAGCTGAAATAGTCAAAAAGAGAATACTCATTAGCTGAGGTGGTGTAATTGAGAAATGTTCCTACGCCTCTTTTAGACCCAAACAAGCCATTGAATTTCCACGTAGTTGTTTTGAATCATTTGATGGTTTTCTCGCAGAGCTTAGCTTATAGGCAGTGCGATTACGAAGAAATGGTTAGAACGTTGGAGGGGTTAGTAACCCCAATAATGTCTCATGTCGAGAGAACAGTTCTGAGGAAATTTAAGCTTATAATGGCTGAACTTCACGATTACTTGCTATACTTTTACAAGGAGAAAAAGCAAAAATGTTCAGACGAGGAAGAATTAAAAAGAGTGGATAGAGAAGAAGAAGAGGATTTATACCGATTCAGGACTGCTTACTACAACTTGCTGTTTAAGTGGTTGGTATATTGCGGTTGCCGTTTTCAAGGGGGTAAAAGTGATACATACACACAAGACGAGTTTTTTGAGGATGTAAAAATCGAGTTGCAGTCTATTTTCTCAAATAAAGTCATTGAAGAGGTGTTTAGGAAATATGGTGCATGTAGATGTGAAGGATAGTGATGCATGGAAATCCGCTAGCCAAGGAACACAGCTATTCGTTGATATTCTTAACGATAGAGTATGGCAACAGAATAGGAATGCAATAGTAGTTTTCGTGGGTGAGCCGGGAACAGGCAAAAGCTACACAGCTCTACGTATTGCTACCTTTATAAACCCTAATTTTGACATAGACAAGCATCTTGTATTTACAGTTGAAGACTTTTTCAAGGCTCTCGATATAGCAGAAAGAGGAGATGTAATTATATTTGATGAAGCTGGAGTCGGAATTCCAGCCCGTGAGTGGCAATCAATCCAAAACAAACTGTTTAGTTATGTCCTTCAGACATTCAGATACAAGAATGTCCTTGTCTTTATGACGACTCCAAACATGATCTACTTGGATAAGCATGCAAGGGCTTTAGTGAGCTATGTAGTTAATGTTCTCGGTTACAACATAGGTGATCGAAAAAATATGTGTGTAATCTACGAGAAAAAGCATGATCCCGTAAGAGGCTCAATTCAGTTTGAGAAATGGCTGTATTACAATGATGGACGTTACTATGATTTTAACCCTTGCTATGTTCCCGCTCCAGATGAAGAATTGGCAAGAAAATACGAAAAAATAAGCCGTCAAAGGAAAGAGGAAATTCGTATTAATGCTCTAGAAGAACTTAAACAACTCAAAGAAGGTATAAGCACTGATGCAAAGATCGATGGAAGAACAATTAGAAAGATGAGAAATATCACAGTCGCATTCTACGAGCTATATAAGTTCGTGAAAGAAGAGTTTGGTTTAAGCGACAGGCAGATTGCAATGCGTATCGGTGTAAACAACCAAAGTTTGCGCAACTGGATTAGTTGGATCGAAACAAACCTTAGATTTCTTAAATTTGAAATTGCTAATTTCTAAAATTGTTTTAGTAACATAATAGTGTCTAAGAATAAACTTGCCCATTAACATCTTAGATTTTTATTCTTTTGTCGTTAAATAATTCTTTGACGATTGGAAGACGGTTTAGGTGGTTGTTTTAGTCAAAATAAGGTTATAGAGAAGAGATTGGAGTATACACGGCGGATAGGTTATCCGCTGTGGAGGGTGTAAAAATTTTCCATAAGAGGTGGGCTTAATAAATAGAATATTAATGCCAATCTAAAACAGATTCTAACCTATCCAGAACAGACCTCACTTCACTAACTTTTGCTTCTTCCTCTTCCTTCGAATCAATATAACGCTCCACAGCTAATTCCAGCACACTAAGTGCTATTCGTGCTTTACGCAACATCACTTCCATTTCCAATACAATATTTTTCAAGTCGTGAATGTAGTCGAGGAGTTGTTTAGGGTCAATCTGTTCACCTTTTTCCATCTTCTCCATAGCCATGCGTTCTAAAGCACCAACCAAATCCCATAACGAACCAATATGCCCTTTCTCAGTTTCTCTTCGAAAATTATGCTTTAGACTCATCATCTCACCTCATCGAGTAATCAGAATCACTCCCTCAACATATTAATCCACGACCACAGCATAACACCAAAAGCAATAGCTATCGCTACTAAAGCATAGCCTAAAAGCCACAGATTCATCCAATCTGTAAAAGTTTCAGGCATTTTCATATTCATCACCCTCCTCTTCTGGATGACAATCCCAATACATTGGACAGTCTTCGCAACAGTCGTTATTGCAGGGAAAATGAGGACAGAGAAGACAGCACATGCTCACCACCTCAAAAACTCGACCTCTCCCCAATACTCCAGATACTTCTCAACAATCTTGCAGGGAGTAAACTTTCTGTAGAAATCCTCAGTCACCTTGAGCTTGAGGAGGTCTTGTTCATCATGCCCAGCAATGGCAATCCTGTAAGGTTCGGGAAATCCAATCTCAGAACTGTAAATCACAAAGAATTTTCTCAACCTTGACAACTGCTTGACAGGTGTGTTCTGGATGACCTTCTGCACCGCATTATAGTTCCAAAGGTCTTCCTTATCCCACCTCTTGATAAACTCAGTATAAACCTCATCGAAGTCCGGGTGGAACGGTATGACCCTTTCAACTCTTGTCTTACTCATCCAAGCTGGGAGGATAAAGCCATCTTTGTTAAGGTCAATCATGCTCTTTTGGATGCCTAAGGCAGTCATCCCTTTCTTGGTGACAGTGCAAGCCTCTTCTGGTCTTAACCCTGTGCTTGCCATCAGTAGTACAAGAGCAGCAACTCTATAGTTCCCTCTATCGATCAGCATTTTCAAAGTCTTGCGAATGTCGTCTAAAGTAAGGGTAAAGCGGTCAGAATCAGCATAGAGCTTTTTCTCTTTCTTAGGTCTCTGAACTGATCTCAGTAGTTCGATCTCATTCTTTAGATTAACTTTTCTTCTTTTCTCAAACCATTCGAGAAAACGAGCAACTGTATTAGCGTAATCCTTCTTCTTTGCGTAGAACTTTATCTCCTTGAGGTATTTTATTATTGAGTCTGTGCTAATATTCCCTCGTGTGATATTAAAGAATTGTCTCAACCGCCTTTCCTCTTCAGCGTAGTGTTTTACACTCCATTCACGTTCATCTTTCCTCAATTCTAAATATTCCTCTATATCTCCCCATTCTACCTTTATTCTGACTGCTAAGCCGCTCCCCTCTGGGGTCGTGGGTTCGAATCCCACCCCCGGCGCTCTTTAAATTTTGAGAATCACCACAACAAACTAAGTAAACCCTGTAAAAAATTCAAAAAGATCGGTTTTGAGTCAATATTACACCTATAGCCCCGCCCGGATTCGAACCGGGGTCGCGGGATCCAGAGTCCCGCAGGATTGACCACTACCCTACGGGGCTTCGTGAGATAATGAACAACTGGATTTATAAATGTGTTGCTTAAGACAAAGCTTAAATAAACTAATTTTAAGGCTGTGATATGGGCACGGTCAAGCCAGCTTACATTAAGAACATAGCTATGGAGTTGTTGAGGAAGTATCCTGAAGTGTGGACTGGAGATTTCGACGTGAACAAGAAGTTGGTTCAGGAGTTAACAAACATAAAGAGCAAGAAGGTCAGGAACAGGGTAGCAGGTTACATAACAAGGAAGGTAAACAGAGGGTGGGTAAATGTTTGAGGGTATAATTCCCGCCCTCGTAACACCCTTCAAGGAGAACTTCGAAGTAGATTTTGAGGGAATTGCAAAGAACTTGGACTACCTCGAAAAGCATGTAGATGCCGTTGTCCCAGCTGGAACTACTGGAGAATCCGCAACGCTAAGCTATCAGGAACATATAGAGATAGTAAGATACGTTTGTGAAGTGTCAAACGTCCCAGTAATAGCTGGAGCGGGATCAAATTCAACGAGAGAAGCTGTTTTCTTGGGAAAAGAGGTTGAAAAGGCTGGTGCAGATGCAGCGATGTTCATAACACCCTACTACAACAAACCCAACAAGGAGGGACTTTACCAACACTACAAGAAGATCGCTGAAGAGCTTTCGATACCGATCATAATATACAACGTCCCATCGAGAACCGCTTGTAACATAACACCCGATGTCGTAAGCAGGTTAGCAAGAGATTTCGACAACATAGTTGGAATAAAGGAAGCAAGCGGAAATCTGAAGCAGGTTGCTGAGATAATCAGAACGACTCCCGACAACTTTACAGTTCTTTCTGGAGACGACTTCCTAACGCTACCAATTCTAACGTTGGGTGGAAAGGGTGTTGTAAGCGTAGCAGCTAACGTTGCACCACACCTTATGAAGGAGATGTATTTGGCTTTCAAAGAGGGTAACCTTGAAAAGGCTGTAGAGTTGCACTACAAACTCATGCCACTCTTTGAAGTGCTATTTATAGACACTAATCCCATACCCGTTAAGAAGGCTTTGGAGTTAATGGGTCTACCAGCTGGAAAACCGAGGCTACCTTTAGTAGAACTCGATGCTGAGAAAACAGAAAAATTGAAAGCGGTTTTACAATCCTTAAATCTGCTCTAACCCTTCAACTCCTGCTCGGCACTTTCAATGGTTTTAACGATGTACTCCACAACATCAGCCACTATCCCCTCGGATACCTCCTTTTTAAGTCTCTTTATCTTCCTCTCGAGATCATCCAAGACGTCAACTATCCTCTTGTAGTGAGTATCCAACTGGGAGATCGCGTAAATTTTTAGCATGTTTAGGTTGTTTAGAGCCTCCTCAACTGTAATATCTCCGCCGTAGAACTTGTCCATCACGTACTCCACATCTCCTTTGAACATCTCCTTTATATTCTCATCATCCGTTAGTTCCTTAACAGCCTTCTCTATGTCATTAGCAACGTCCATCACATGCTTCAGCAGTTCTCCCATCTTCTCAAGGTACGTGTTCTTGTACATCATTAACCGAGTTGTTACCTTGTTTAAAAACTTGATGCGAAAGCTTATATATTCTCTCAAGAAAATCCTAAACTATGTCTTTGAGAGAAAGGGTTGAGGAAGTCGTGAACAAGGAGATAAGACCTTATTTAATGGCTGACGGTGGTAACATAGTTGTCGTTGATGTAGACGAGAAGGAAGGTATCGTGAAGGTAAAGCTCATGGGCGCTTGTTATGGCTGTCCGATGGCTCAGATAACACTCTCCGCATTTGTCGAACAGCACTTGAAGAGTAGAATTCCAGAAGTTAAGAAAGTAGTTCCAGTATGAGGGCTTGCTTGATAAACCCTCTCCAAAAAGTCTTTTTTGAAGGTGTAGTTTATAGCATCGAGCCTGCAAACGGTTTTGGGGGATTCTGCGATTGCGGAGGGGTAATGTCCCAAAAAGGTTGGGTTGAAGATTGGTTGATGATTGCCGAATGCGAGAACTGCTGGAAGATTGAAGCTTTTCTCTACGATAATTACAGATTCGTCGAGCGCTTTGAAATCAAAGCTTTAGCTCTGACCGATTTCCTGAACGAAATACTAACTGTGAGCGAATTCGAAGCTTTAATTCAGAAGGCTAACGGCGTAAGTTACAACTACAGTTCCTTCAGTCGAGCCAAGAAGAAGTTGGAGGAAATGAATCTAAGATTGGACGAAATTTTAGATCATTTAAGAGGAGCACAGCTTCCTTAGAAGGGTTTCACTTTCTCTCGTTCCTTTCGCAATAAGTATGTCACCCGCAAAGACTTTCGTTCCCGCTTTGGGTTTCGTTATCCACCTCTTTCCCCTTTTAATGGCTATTACATGCATACCAGTGTTTGTTTCAACCTTAGCTTCACCCAACGTCTTTCCGTGAAGCTTAGAGCCTTCCTTAACTTCAATCATCGTTATTATCTCGTCGGTCTCCTTCATAGCTGAGAGGAATATAGGGTGTATGTCCATCTTTTCAAGAACTATTTCAGCAATCTCCTTTGCTGAATCCGCAATTTGCTCAGTAGCGTTTGCCAAATCGAGTAGAGCTATGAGTGAATTCATCTCATCCTCTTTGAAATACCTGCTACTCTTCAGAACCCAGTATTGGAGATCGAACTTCATGTTGTCTATTCTTTCCTCCAAGTATGCTACTTCTTGGGCTATATCCTCGTTGTTATGGAGGATGGAGGAGTAACTCAAATCGACAGCCAACTCCGACAGATTTTTCATATCCGCAAGAATATCCACCGCTCTGTCCAAGTCTTCGATTTCTATCTCAAATTCTTCCTCTTCAATCTCAATCCTCTTACCCATAACCATTTCAAAAAACTTCGGAACTCCACTAACGTCCCCTCTCGCAAACAAAACATCACCCACTAACACCTTCGTGTCTCTATTCGGGTTGAATATCCACTCGAAACCTCTCTTTATAGCTATAACCCTCATTCCCGTTCTTGTATGCAGTTTAACCTCCCCCAACGTCCTGTTAGCAACTTCGCCATCAACGCTCACAACCGCTTTGACGAGGGTTTCTTCAAGCTGTGTTACTATCGCCCTAACCATCTCTTTAGTGAGTTTGAAACCCCTTAAAACGAGGGTTGCAATGTCTCCAGCTGCATTCCCAATCCTTTGTGATGCGGAACCTATCTGAAGTATCGGTGACAAAGCCTTCGCAAC
>Ga0256842_1001061_pt1 | contig 22913 bp, 25 predicted proteins | sample 4559240metaG_FD_185973 | JGI IMG/M metagenome (GOLD analysis project Ga0256842, IMG submission 185973) | Hydrothermal vent microbial communities from Guaymas Basin, Mexico - 4559-240 | ecosystem: Environmental > Aquatic > Marine > Hydrothermal vents | place: Mexico: Guaymas Basin | collected... | reverse complement strand
TATAATTTATTCCTCTCCTCTTCAATCCTTTTCTGTCTCAATTGATTTAAATACCTATTTTTCACAACACTCTTTACCATATCAAAGGGTTTAACCTTGGATGGAGTCTTGGATATCAACTTAATAATGTGATACCCATACTTTGTCTTCACAGGACCACTTATTTCGCCAGGTTTCATGGAAAATACAGCGTCTTCAAAGGGTTTTACCATTCTTCCCCTTGTAAAGGTTCCCAGATCTCCACCCTTTGAAGCATTTGATTTATCTATGGAATATTTTCTTGCCACATCATCCCATTTTGTGCCCTTTTTAAGTTCAGCAAGAACCTTTTCCGCATCTTCTTTCGTTTTTACAAGTATATGCTTTGCGTGTACCTTTTCCGGCTCTGTATAATCCTTAATGTGCTCTTCATAATACTTTTTAAGGACATCATCACTTACATTAACATTTGTATTCATTTGAGAAAGATCTCTGACATATTCAGCCCACAACAATCTCTTTTTAAAATCCTCAATCCTCTTTTTGACATCGGGTCTATTGAGATATCCCTTCTCTTCTGCTTCCTTTGAAAAAACTTCTCTGTCAACGAGATTTTGAACATACTGTCTTTTTCTCTTTTCTGAACTAAAATAGGAAGCAAACTGTGGTGGAATCTTTGAAAGTTCTTTATCAATATCTGCAACGGTGATAACTTTGCTCCCTATCTTTGCCACAGGTTCATTTCTAACAACCAATGCTGTCTTTACCTTAGATACCTCTTTCTTCACCTCCTTTTTATTCTCTGAGAAAGTCAAACCACTCAACAAGAGAATAAAAATCAGCGTAAAAAAACCACTTTTTCTCATTACAACCTCCGAAATAGAAATTAAATTTTTATTAGATCAATATTTTTTCAAAAAGTCTAAAATTAATTCAGTAATTCAAGCATTTCACGAACAGCCCTTTCAAGCCCCACAAGGGATGCCCTGGCTATTATGCTATGGCCAATATTCAACTCCGAAATGTATTCAATTTTTGCTATGGGAGTAACATTCCTATAGTTAAGTCCATGTCCCGCAAGAACTTCAATACCCATCTTATAACTTTTTTCAGCAACTTCTTTTATAATCTCATATTCCTCTTTACTTTCCCTCCCACAATTTTCAAGGTCAATGGGAGTCAAATCAGAGTATCTTGCAGTGTTTATCTCAATTGTTCTACAACCAATTTCAAAACTCTTTTCTATCTGCTCCATAACGGGATCTATAAAAATAGAAGCCTTTATTCCTTCATCTGCAAGGGCAGTTATAAAATTCCTTATTTTCTCCTCATTACCTACTACATCAAGACCACCTGTAGTGGTAACCTCTCCGGGATTTTCGGGAACAAGTGTTACCATATGTGGTTTTACCCTCAGGGCTATATTTTTCATTTCCTCTGTTGCAGCCATTTCAATATTTAATCTTGTCTTTACAATTTCCTTAAGTATCTCCACATCCCTTTCCTTAATGTGTCTTCTATCGCCTCTTAAATGAACCGTTATACCATGGGCACCAGCAAGTTCTGCAATGACTGCAGCATGAATGGGATCAGGTTCATCAATTTTCCTCGCTTCTCTAATTGTTGCTATATGGTCTATGTTTACACCTAATTTACAGGACATAAAAAAACCTCCAAAAATTTAAGAGTTATTATATATTAAAAAAAGAAATGAAGATAAAATTTTTCTAAGAAATAATTCTAAGAAATTCTTCAGTATATTTTCCCCTCTTTTCATATATCGCCATTTCCTCTTCATCTTCTAATAAAACAGTTTTCCCCTTTTTCAACTCAAGTAAAACAAGGAATGGCTCCTTCGAATTCACCGTAGAATAAACATATTTCCTTCTTCTAAGGTTAAATCCATTTTTTCTTCCCTCATCCAACAGTTCATTTTCTCTCTCATAGGGAAAAACCACAAAAAACAATCCACCCTCCTTTAAGACCCAGGAAGTGATTTTAAAGGTAGTCTTAATATTTAAATAAATTTCATGGCATGCAATTGCCCTCTGAAGATTTTCACTTATCCTGCCCATCTCAATGGGGTTATAAGGTGGATTTGAAAAAACCACATCAAAAAGACCTGTAAAACTTTGATAAATATCTCTTACATCTCCCATCAAAACTTCTATCTTTTCCAAAAGATTATTTATTTTCACATTTTTAACAGCAAGTTCATAAAGATCCCTTTGTATCTCAACCGTTATAATTCTTTTACCACCTTTTCCCCTGAAATTTAATATTATGGGAATAATTCCACATCCACCTCCAATTTCAAACATAACACTATCCCCATCAGCCCTTATAAAATCGGCAAGCAAAGGGGCATCTATGGAAAACCTATAGCCCTTATCTGGCTGATACAATTTTATTTTTCCATTTAAAAAAGGAGTAAGAGAAAAGGATGTCATTAATACCTGGAAATATTGCTTGCAAGAAATTTCAAGGGATTTATTGGTTTATTATTTATCCTTATCTCAAAATGTAGATGGGGACCTGTGGAATGGCCAGTTGAACCTATAAAACCGATGACACCGCCCTTTAAAACCCTCTGGCCTCTCTTTACATTTAACCTTGACATATGGGCATATCTTGTAGTTATCCCGTATTTATGAGAAATTACAACACTATAGCCATATCCAGATTGGGCCCCAGCAAAAGTTACAACACCATCTGCAGGAGCAACAATTTTAGCCCCATACGGTGCAGAAATATCTATTCCCTTATGAAACTCATATTTTCCCGTTATTGGGTCTATCCTCTTCCCAAAACCACTTGAAATATATCCCCTAACTGGCAAAATATCTGGAAGAGCAGATAACATTAAACTTTTTTCAAAGTAGTAATCCCTTATATCTGAAATTTTATTTTCTACTTTAACCGCTTCATCCTTTAATTTCTTTAACAATGCCCTTCCTTTCATTCTACTCTTATTGAGAGAAAAGCCTCCAATACCACCTGTAGAATCATTAAATTCATCCAGGGAATCACCTGCATAACTTTCCATATTTTTTACAATCATATTTAAATAGGCGTAATTTTCATAGAGTTTTTCCTCTTCAAAATGGAGTCTCTCATTTTCCCTCATTTTCTCCTGGGCCTTTGAAAGGGCAAGTTTGTATTCTTGAACATTGTTATTCATTAAAATGTAGTGAAAAACTCCAAAGGAAAGCAATATTAAAAAGGAAAAAATTCCAGTTAAAATTTTCTTTATAAATGAAACAGATATGACATACTGTTTTACCTTTGAATGATCTTCGGGGGTTATGGTTATATAAAATTTTTTATCCTTCATGAACCAACCTAAAAGAAAAACACTCTTCTTTATTATTTTACCAGAATACCACTACCTTTTTCAAGAAAACCCACAACTGAAGAGTAATTATATCCTGCTTTTTTCAAATCTTCAACCATTTTTTTAGATTTCCCTTCGCTAATCGCAATTATAAGTCCACCTGAAGTCTGAGCATCATATAGGGCATTTATAACCCCTTCATCTATCCCCTTTTCAACCTCAACATAATCTCTTAAAAATTCAATATTTTCAAAACTTCCCCCAGGCATTTTCCACTCTCTACAAAGGGGGATAGCCTCATCCAGGATGGGCACCGATTTACTATTTACAACAGCCCTTAAACTACTTGCCCTGGTCATTTCAGAGAGATGCCCCAGAAAACCAAAACCTGTAACATCGGTACAGGCAGTTGCACCATACCTTTTCATTATTAAAGAAGCATCCTTGTTTAACTGCACCATAGCCTCAATAATTTCTGAAATTTCACTCTCACTTTTTGTCCCCTTTTTAAGAGCGGTTGTCAAAACTCCACTACCAAGAGGTTTAGTTAAAATAAGCACATCCCCTTCCTTTGCCCCACCATTTGAAATCATCTCCTCTTTTTTAACCACACCCACAACAGAAAGCCCATATTTAGGCTCCTCATCGTCAACGGTATGTCCCCCGGCTATTACTATTCCAGCCTCAAATGCCTTCTCCATTCCCCCCTTTAATATCTCATTTAAAACATCCATTCCAAGTTTCTTAGGAAAACACACCACATTTAAAGCAGTTAGTGGCTCTCCTCCCATCGCATAGATATCAGAAAGGGAATTGGCAGCAGAGATTTGACCGAATAGATAGGGATCATCCACCACTGGAGTAAAAAAATCAAGGGTTTGAAGCAGCAATAAATCTCCATTAAATCTAAATACAGAAGCATCATCAGCGGTTTTAAAGCCTAAAACTACCCTTTCATCTCTATATTTATCAAGTCCTTCAAGTGCCTTGCCCAGTTCCACCGGGCTCATCTTAGAAGCTCACCCGGCACATTTTACAAATTTAGTTAACTTAATCTTCTTTCCACTCATTTCTCCCTCACAACAAAAGTTTCATTTTAAAGACAAAAGCCCAATCCTTCAAGTTTTTTCTCAAAATAGATTGAATATAAATGGGGATATTGTAAACTAAATATCTAAATTAAAAGATAGGAGAAAAAATATGCCTACATATGATAACTGCCCTGCATTAAAGAATAACCTAAAAAAATGCAATTGTACCTATGAGCCCTGCGACAAAAAGGGAAATTGCTGTCTATGTATTGAATATCATAGAAAACTTGGTGAACTCCCCGCCTGTTATTTTCCAGACCACATTGAAAAAACTTACGACAGAACCATTGAAAGATTTATTAAATATAAACTCGAAGGAAAATGATAACCATAAAATGTGCAAAATGTGGTAAAAAACTCATCAAATATCGAAAAATAGGAAAAGGCCGTATCTTAAAATGTTACCTCAGTCGAATTTATGATGACAAAACAGTAAAAAAAAATGGCAAAATATATTGCAGTTGTGGTAATCTAATTGGTGTAATTGAGAAAAATTACATAAAAATGAGGCAAAGGAATTTTACATATAGTGGAAAATTTGAATAGGAGGTCTTTATGAAAAAAGCATTAATTACTTTTTCCATCTTCTTTTTACTTACCTCCATTGCACTTCCTGCAAAGGTTGGCGGAGTATTCTTACCAGAATTTATGAGAAGTGGAAAAACTGTACTGTTTCTAAATGGGACTGGAGTAAGGAAAAAATTCTGGTTTAAAATTTACGCCATGGGGCTTTATCTGAAAAAAAAGAGCAGCAATGCTCAAGAGATATTAAATGCCGATGAGCCCATGGCAATCAGAATGAATTTTATCTATAACGGCGTATCTGCTAAAAAAATGAGAAATGCATGGAATGAGGGATTTGAAAAATCAACCCATGGGAATATTGCCCCCATCAAAGATAAAATTGCAAAATTTAACTCCCTTTTTAATGTTGAAGTCAAAAAGGGATATGTTTATGATTTAATATACTCTCCAGAAAAGGGAACCTCTGTATATCTCAATGGGAAATTACTGGGCACCATTAAAGGCCTCGATTTCAAAAAGGCTTTATTTGGTATATGGATTGGAGATAAACCAATAAACAAAGGTCTCAGGAAAAAATTATTGGGACTCGATTGATCCTGATATCTTTTCAATTATTTTTTTTGCACGTTTTTCAAAGGTGTAGTTTTCTACATCTTTAAGGGCATTTGAGGCAAGTTTTTCCCCAAGTGCCCTATCTTCTTTTATTCTCTTTATCTTTTTGGAAAGATCAACCACATCTTCTGGTTCAACAAGGAGTCCATTTTCCCCATCCCTGATTATTTCTGCAAGAGAAGGAGAATTCACACATATAATGGGAACATTTGAAGCCATGTATTCAAATAATTTTGAAGGAGAACACACATTGAATGTGGGTATATCCCTTGTGTAAAAAAGTAAAAGCACATCTGATACCCTCTGATAAATTAAGACTTCTGAAGGAGGAAGAAAACCTTTAAAGATGACATTTTTTACTCCCAATCTCTCACACATTTCCATGAAATGTTTTACAACTTTTTCCTTGCCCCCTATTAAAAGAAAGTAAACATCTGGCAAAATTTTTGCCGTTTCAATTATAAGTTCCACCTCCTTTTGTCCTATGTATATTTTACCTGTGTAGGTTACCACAAAGGAATTTAAAGGAATACCAAGTTTCCTTCTCATTTCCAATCTGTGGGATTTATTGGAAAAGATCTCAATACCATTCAAATAATCCTCAGGAATCCCCATGCCAAAAACCAGAATTTTTTCCTCATCAATATCCACAAATTTTAACAATTCTTCCTTTAGAGCCTTTGAAATTGAGACAACCAGATGGGAATTTTTCAATATTTTTTTTAGAATAAAAATTTTTTTTCTAAAAGCGTGTAAATCATAAACAAGATAAACCTTATTTTTTAAAAATTTACCCAGAATCAGATATGGAACACACTCAATCACACCTCTCATATAAATCAAGTATCTCTTTTTGCCACTAAAAAGAAATTTAAAAAAAAGAAAAATTGAGAAAACAGAGTGAAATAGCAATTTCAGAACCCTTTTTAAGTTTGGAAAAGCGTCATCCCATAGTGGTGTAGGCAACACCTTTATTTTAAATGAGTTTTTTTCTATACCATAATATTCCCACACTTTTGAAAGTTTTACATTTTCCTTCCTGAAAAAATAGGGCATGATAACAACTGTTTTAAACCCAAGTTTTGAAAAGGCGTAGGCCATCCTCATCACTGCCACACAATCGCTTCTACCCTTTAAAAGGTCCCTGTGAGATATCAAGTAAATGGTATCAAATTCACTCATGGTAAAAATTATAAAATAAAAATTGAAAATTGAAAAAAATATCTTATAATAGTGAGTTTTTTTATTCGCAGGGATGTAATATGGGAGTAGATTTACACATTCACACAACATACTCAGATGGAAGTTTTACTCCTCGAGAGGTGGTTTTATACGCAAAATATATGGGCATATCAGCCATTGCAATCACTGACCATGACACTGTTGAAGGAAATGAAGAAGCAATTATTGCAGGGAAAAAATTGGGAGTGGAGGTGGTTCCTGGGGTTGAAATTTCCGTATGCCATGGGGAAAGGGAAATCCATCTATTGGGTTACTTTATAGATTATAAAAACAAAGCATTGATAGAAAAACTTGAAAGACTCAGAAATTCAAGAAAATATAGAAATCCATTAATAATTGAAAAACTTAGAGAATTTGGAATAAATTTAAATCTCGAAAAATTAAAAAAAGAATTAAAAACTGAAAACATTTGTAGACCCCACATTGCCAGGGAAATGGTAAGACTTGGATATGTAAGAAGTGTCAAAGAGGCCTTTGACCTTTACCTTAAAGTTGGGATGCCTGCCTATGTTCCCAAGGAAAAAATAAAAATAGATATGGCAATTAAACTTGTTAAAGAAAGTGGAGGACTTGCCATTCTTGCCCACCCAGCAACCATAAAGTTGGGAAATTTTCAAAAATATTATGAGTTCATTTCTACATTAAAGGGAATGGGACTTGATGGAGTGGAAACCTTTTACAATGGTAAGGAAGATGAAATGGCCTGCAAAATTGCAGATATTTTAAATCTTTTAAAAACGGCAGGAAGTGACTTCCACGGCATAAATGTGGAGGAAAACTCTAAAATGATAAACTATCCCTATGAGATACTGGAAAATTTAAAAAAGAGATATCTTCAAACCACCCTCCCAAAATCCGTGATTGTTCTCCAAAAATCCACGTAAACGTGCTAAAATAAAGTAATTTTAAAAAATTATCCTTAACCTAAAAGGGAAATATACCACAAATTTAATGTCTTGAAGACTATACGAAAAGAGATTTTCATTTATCACCTTCAGGGATATTTAGGATAGGAAATGAAAAATGGAAATATGAAAAGACAAAAGGTGCCAGGCAAAAAATCTGGTGCATGAAATTGTAATTGGGGAATTGGTGTCAGGCAAAATCTAATCTGTGATTTAAAATTTGAAAAAAAGTGTCAGGCAAACAAGAACAAGAAGTAATACAGGTAAGTGAGTAAAAAGAGGAATGGGGACAGACCTGAATTTAATAAAAGAGAAAAATTAAACAGGTAAGAAAAAGTGATGAAGAAAAATGGCATCAGGTAAAATTGAAAAACCCCTTTTTAAAAATTATCTTAATAAATCTTATTTACCTGCCACAAAATTTTTTCAACTCCCAAAAATTTTGGTTTCATTTCTTAATTTTCATTCATTTCTTTCTTAAAAATACCCTTTTCCAGATGTCAATCACAGACTTTGAGACTTCAGGCTAAAATGCTATATCCACCATCAATTATTATCCTTTGACCTTGAATCATTCTGGTAGAATTGCTGCACAAAAAAGCGACTACTTCTGCCACATCTTCAGGAGTTGTAAGTCTACCAGCAGGTGTTTTTTTCTTTGCCTCACTTATAATTAAATCCCTGTTGGGAAAATGTTTAAGGGCATCGGTCTCCACAACTCCAGCAGATACAATATTTACATTTATACCTGCAGGAGCAAGTTCAATTGAAAGATGTCTCACAAGGGATTCAAGTGCTGCCTTTGAGGCACCTACAGCAGCATAATTTGGGATAGCTCTAATTGCTCCAAGACTTGAAACGGCAACAATGGAACCCTTTCCTGCTTTTTTCATAAAGGGATAACACTTTTTTACAAGATATAATAGGGCCCCAGCATTTATGGTCATTGTCCAATCCCAATGCTTCTTCTTAAGCCTTAAGGCAGGTCTTAAAACCCCTGAAGCAGCATTACTTATCAAAATTTCAATTCCCCCAAATTCCCTTTCAATTTCCTCAAAAAGAAAGTCCACATCCTTTTCCTCAGCCACATTGGCCTTAACTGGTAGAGCTTTTACCCCCAAATCCTCTATCATCTTAGCTGTCTCTTCCGCAAACTTAGTATTCCTCAAATAATTTATGGCAACATTTGCCCCTAAGGAAGCAAGTTTTAGCGCAATTGCCCTCCCAATACCTCTTGAGCCACCCGTTACAAGTGCATTCTTACCCACAAGTTCCATAATTAAACCTCCCAAAAAGATTAAGGTAATTTTTCTTTATATTTAAAATAACCACTTACAATATCATCAAAAATTTCTCTCACTGAAGATATCTTGTCTATCATTCCAGCAACTTCACCTATTTCAAGTTCTCCTTCCTCAATATTGCCCTCAAAAATTCCCATTCTCGCCCTACCCTCACCAAGTATTTTTAATAATTCATCTCTGCCTGCCCCTTTATTTTCCAACTCAATAACCCTTACTGCAAATTCATTCTTAATCAATCGTGTGGGTATAACCTTTTTCAAAACCAAAACAGTATCGGTATCTCCCGCCTCCACAATCCTTTTCTTAAATTCATAACTTGCAGAAGATTCAACCGAAACAGCAAACCTGCTTCCAATTTGCACTCCTTCTGCCCCAAGGGATAATGCAGCAAGAAGTCCCCTTCCATCGTAAATTCCCCCTGCAGCAATAACTGGAATTTTGACTCTATCCACAACCATGGGAACAAGCACAAATGTGGTCAACTCATCTTTACCATTGTGTCCACCGGCCTCAAATCCCTCCACTACAATGGCATCCACACCGGCAGATTCAGCTTTAAGGGCAAATTTAACATTTGAAACCACGTGAACAACTTTGCATCCTTTCTCTTTTAGGAAAGATGTATATTTTGCGGGATTTCCCGCAGAAGTGAAAAAAATTTTTACACCCTCTTCAAGTGCAATATTTATCAAATCCTCACTATATTTATAAATAAGGGGAATGTTTACTCCAAATGGCTTTTCTGTCTCTTCCTTTGTCTTTCTGATATGCTCCCTGAAGAGTTCTGGCCTCATGGATCCACCACCAATTAAGCCCAATCCTCCACAATTTGAAACGGCAGAAACAAGTTTGTGTCCACTACACCAGATCATACCACCTTGAATTATTGGGTAGTCTATACTAAATAGTTCAGTAATTGAGGTTTTTATTTTATCCATTCAAAAACTCCTTTAGTTTAAAAGGAAATTATATTTGTTCCCATAGAAATTCTCAAGTGTAAAAAAAAATGTCATATGAAAATATTTTTTACACACATCAGCATGATTCTCATATAAAGAAATCATTAATTTTCAATGGTTAAAAGTATCTTAAATCAATTTTCTACTATGGCACACACTTTGCTTTATATTTATTTGAAAGATTTTTCAAGATAGGAGTTTAAAATGGTTACCGGTGAATACCTGCAATTTTCAAAAAGAGTAAATGAAGAAAAAAATAGAAGGGAACTTGAAAGGATATTCTTTGAGAAAAAAGAAAAATTTTTTCACATTGCCTTAAGATATGTTAAAAACAGTGATCTTGCGTGGGAATGTGTGCAGGAAAGTTTTAAAAATGCACTAAAGGGATTAAAAAATTTTGAAAACAAATCAAAACTTGAAACCTGGATAGTAAGGATACTAATAAATGTTTCTCTGCAAAAGATAAAAAGAGAAAATTTAAATAGGGAAAGTATGGATATAAATGACATAAATGCCGCCTCAAGGGGGGATGATCCATTTACCTACTCATATAAAAGAGAACTTAAGGAAATTATCCTTTCAGCACTTAACAAATTAAAAGAAATTCACAGAAATATTATAATAGAACACGATCTCTGTGGAATCCCACTAAATGAAATTGCAAAAAAATATGGACTATCGGTAGGAACGGCAAAAAGTAGACTCTTTTATGGCAGAAGGGAATTAAAGGCAAAACTCAAATCTGTAAACATTTATTAACTTTACATATTTTTTTCAATATACTTAATCAGGTCTTCCACTTCACAAGATGTGGGCAGAGAGTGAAATTCAAAAAAAGTGTTTAAATATATATAAAGGGAATTCATCTTTTCCCTGGTAATTTCACCTTTATCGTATTTCATTTTTATCTTTTCAATAAGATATAAAAGTTTCTTTTTTCTGCTGTCATCTCTTACCAGATATTTCACTTCCTTTTCAACAACCAACTTCATTAAATAGATACTATTTGCTTTAAAATAGGCATAAAAGAGAAAAAAAGTAAAAAGTAAAAGTAAATTGATTAAATAAAAACTCTTCTTTTTCACTTGTCTCGTACAATTACTATGATAAGATAATATATTAAAATAGTTGGAGTAAAAAATAAAGAAAAGAGGAAGTAATAAAAGATATGGTCTCCTTTCCCTTCGACAGTGAAGACAAAAAAAAAATAGAAGAGAAAATTTCGGAGATAAAAAAAAGAAAAAAAGACAGATTAGATCTTTTACCCTCAAAAACAGGAATTCTAAAGAAAAAAGAACTTGAAAATCAAAAAGACAAAAAAAATATTATCATTGCAAAGAAGATAAAAGACACCATAATTGAAAAAAAAGGTATCCATAAAAACAAAAAAGACATTACGGAAAAAATAGCAAAAACACACAGGGAACTCTTTCCCGATGTGGATATAAATATAGAAAAACAACTCACAACTACCCCAACTTCATCTCCTGCCATAGATATAGAGTTAGAAAATTTCCATGCAGAAGACCAAAAAGTAAAAGAGAAGAAAATACCCCCCATAAAAAACAACAACTACATCAAAAAAAAGGGTTTAACAGACAAACTAACAGAAATAGATACTGAAATGGTCAAAGAATATGTGGAAAAGGAAATAGAAGTTAAATCCATTTTCCTGAGTAGATTTATGTCAGGACTTTTTGATATAACCCTCGTTGGAATAATAACCTATTTATTTTACTATCTTGCTTCCATCTTAACTGGAGGAACAATACTCGATAAGAATTTCTTAAACTTTTATCCCATACTGTTTTTTACACTTTTTACTCTTTACTCTACTACTTTTCTATTTACAACTGGACAAACGGTGGGAATGTTAATTGGGGGTACAAAACTAAAAAGTGAAGAGAAATTATCTATTTTAAAAATTCTACTCAGAGAACTATTCTTTTTCTTTTCCATAACCTTTTTGGGCATTGGACTTATCTGGGGCTTCTTTAATAAAAGGGGACAATGCTGGCACGACATAATAATAGATGCATATGTCATAAGGGATAAATGATACTTGAAGACTTTCACCTCTTCCACATTTCAAAGGAACTAAATTCCAGGTTAAAGGGAAAGGTATTTTATTCAATTAAAACTTCAAAAAAAGTCCTCTTGCTTGAAACACAGCAGGAAAGTCTTTTATTTATGGTCATTGACAATTTCTCTATTATTCTTTTGCTTGATAAAAGTGAAAAAAAGAAATTAATTTCAAAACTAAAAATAAATTTTTCTGAACATGGCAAACTCTTACCTCCTGCAAAAATTCTGGAAATCATTAAAATTGAAGACGAGAGAAAAATAGATTTAAAAATAAGAGATAGAGAAGGAGAAAAATTTTTAGAACTCTCATTTATACCCCATAATATCTATTTCAAAATTGAAAATTTTCCCCCTTCCAAAGGGCAGGAGAGAAGAATTTCACCAGAAAAAGCAAGCATTGATTTTGCTCTTCCTAAGGAAAAACTCAAAAGAGAAATACTCAAAAATGTAAAGTTTACATCTCCTTCCATAATTGATTTCTTTCTCAAAAATGAAAATCTGACAAAAGAAAAATTGATGGAGTCCATTGAAATCTTTTATAAAAGCAAAACCTTCTATCTATATGAAACCAGTTCCCTTATTCTTCCAATTCTGGACAAAAGGGAAAAGCCTACTAAAGAGGACAATTCCATATTAAAACTCCTCCATGAATACCTAAAACAATACCTGCTTGTAAAAGAAATTAGAGAACTCAAAAAAGGTGCACTCAGAGAAATTGACAATAAGATAAAACACCATCAGAGAATGGTATATTCCCTTCAGAGGGAGATTGAACCAGAAGAAAAAATAAAAAGATACAAACTCTTTGCAGATTTAATAAGTTCCAACTTATATAAACTTGAAAAGTCAAAAAAGGTAAAGGAAATTGAACTCGAAGATTTCTCAGGTAAAAAAATTAAAATTCCATTAAATCCTGCAAAAGATCTCATAGAAAACAGAGATCTTTTTTATAAACTCTATTCAAAAAAGTTAAAGGCTCTAAGGGAAAATCCTCAAAAAATATCTGAGATTAAAGACAAACTGGACAAATTATTGGAAATGAGAGAAAAAATAGAAGAGGCAAAAAGTCTAAAAGCCTTAAACTCAATATTCGAAGAACTGGGAATAAAATCTCAAAAAGACCTTTCCACCACAGCAAAAAAGGGGAAAAAAGAAATTAAAGGTGAAAAATTTAAAAGATTCCATACCAGTGATGGATATCTGGTGCTCGTTGGGAAAAACGCAAGGGAAAATGATATCTTAACATTTAAATATGCATCTCCAGATGATTTATGGTTTCATGTGGCAGATTATGGGGGTTCTCATACAATTCTTGTAAAAAAAAGCAAAAAGAAAAATCCTCCATTTTCCTCAATAGTTGAAGCAGCTCAAATCGCAGCATACTTTTCAAAGGCTCCCAAAGGGGATTACATAGATGTGAGGTGGACAGAAAGAAAACATGTACTAAAAATAAAAGGAACTCCCGGACTTGTAAGACTCAGGAAATTTAATACCATAAATGTTGTGGGAAAATTGCCAGAAAAGAATTAAACTATTAAACAAAAATTTTTTAACTCCCTCTTTAGATTACCATAATAAATCTTATTTATTGGCTATGAAATTTTCTTAACTCCCCAAACCCATCCATCACCTAAGAATAAATAAGAACAAAGAATAAAGAGAAAACTTGTAGAGACAAAAAATTTTTTAAGTTAAAATAAAAAGCCATGAAGAAATATCTTTTGAAAAGATTTCTAATTTCTATTTTTTCCCTATGGGCAATTTTCACCTTTGTATCCCTTCTAATAAGAATAATTCCCGGAGACCCTGTTATCATGATGCTGGGAGAAGGTGCCCCACCAGCAAATGTTAAAAAACTTCGAAGGGAACTGGGACTTGACAAACCTTTTTACATACAATATTTAAACGATTTAAATGGATTACTACATGGAAATCTCAAAAAAAGTTGGATTACTGGAAAAGACAACCTCAGAACAATTTTAAATAGATATCCAGCAACCATTACACTTGCTTTTTTTTCAATGATTTTTGCGATACTTATTTCCTTTCCACTGGGAATCTTAGGTGGATTAAAAAAAGATACCTTATGGGAAAAAGGTGCCACTTTTATTTCCGTCATGGGAATATCTATTCCCCACTTTGCCTTAGGCCCTCTTTTAATACTCTTTTTTTCCATTTTAATCCCAATATTTCCAGTTTCAGGAATGGGAGGATTTTCTCATATAGTACTTCCAGCAATAACACTTGGAAGTGGATTAAGTGCCTATTTAACCAAAATGATAAAAAAAAGCATACAGAATGAACTTGAAAAGCCCTATGTACTGTGCGCTTATGCAAAAGGTCTCAGTAAATTTGAAGTCATCAAAAACCACGTGTTTAAAAATAGTATGATCCCCGTAATAACACTTATGGGCCTTCAATTTGGAGTTTTGCTATCCGGTGCAATTATTACAGAAACCATTTTCTCCTGGCCGGGAATTGGAAGACTCCTCATAAGGGCTATAGAATCAAGAGACTACCCACTTGCACAGGCAACAATTCTTGCCATATCCTTTACCTATATCTTTGTAACAGCAGTTGTAGATGTTATATACACAATTCTTGACCCAAGGATAAAGTTCTATGAATAAAAAATTCTTCCAGAAACTAAGAAAAGAAAAAATAGCCCTTTTTAGTTTTATAATACTTTCATTCTATATTTTAATAGCCCTATTTGCAAATTACATAACCCCTTATAATCCTTATGAAATGAACTTGAGCCAGAGGTTAAAGGGACCATCCCTTTCCCACCCCTTTGGTTTTGACGAACTTGGAAGAGATGAACTAAGTAGAATAATAATGGGAACAAGAATTTCAATTTCAATAGGACTTTTAGTTGTAGTTATTACTTTTATAATGGGAATAACAGTGGGTGGAATCTGTGCATATCTTGGGGGAATTTTTGACGAAATACTCATGAGGGCAACAGATGTATTACTTGCCATGCCCGGGATACTCCTGGCCATTGCAATTGTCTCTTTTTTAGGAACTGGAATTTTTAATCTTATTTTCGCCCTCACCGTTATGGGTTGGATATCCTATGCAAGGCTTATCAGAGGTGAGGTTTTAAAGATAAAAAACCAGGATTATGTACTTGCTGCAAAAATTTCTGGAAGTAAAACATTTAAAATCTTTTTTAGACATATCTTGAGAAATTCAATTGACCCCGCAATTGTTCAGGGAGTATTAAATCTTGGAGGAGTAATCATATCTGAAGCAAGTTTGAGTTTTCTTGGACTCGGCATATCTCCTCCAACTCCAAGTTGGGGCAATATGCTATCAATGGCAAGGGTACATCTATTTGATGCCCCTCATCTGATTATTTTTCCATCAATTATTCTTGCCACCTTAATATTTTCAGTGCATTTTTTAGGGGAATTTTTAGAAGAAATGTTTATACATAGATAAATATCTGCTAAAATTATCAATTTTGGAATATTATTTATGGACAGGAAAAGACTTATTTTCTTAGATATAGAAAGAGCCTATGCGTGTCTTGTAATGGTTTTTGGACATACATTTGACTCCATTCTCCACGAAAGTTACAGGTCAAATGTCTTATTTCAAAACTACCAATTTTTTAGAGGATTAACTGCTCCAACCTTCCTTTTCATAAGTGGATTTGCTTTTTTCTATGCAACAAACCTAAAATGGGAGAAATTTCACACTTTATCTTCAAACCTTTATAAAAGAATTAGAAGAATCATCTACCTGCTAATAATTGGGTATCTCCTTCATTTCCCATTTAAAAATCCACTTAAAATATTTTCTTCCCTCAACTTTGAAAGATTCCACAGTTGGATGAATACGGATATCTTGCAATGTATCGCAGCAATTTTATTTATAATGCACACTGCAATTTTTCTGCTAAAAAAGAGAAAATATTTTTTAAGATTTAATTTTCTTCTCCTCTTTACATCCTTTCTACTCTATAAACAAATCTGGTTTCTATTTTTTAAATACCCCAATTTCCCCTTAAGTTATTATTTTTCTTCCTATCTTGGTTCCATATTTCCCATAATTCCATGGATTGGATTTTTTTCACTGGGAATAATATTTTCATATTATTATACAAAAACTAAGGGTAAAAACTGGGAGAGAAATTTTTTAAGGATTGCAATTCCATCATTTCTCATTTCTTTTACCACATCCCTATATTTTAAAAATATTGAATACAATGGCCCCCTTTCAGGGGCAATCTATCTCTTTATGAAGTGGTCCCTTGTTCTTATGATATTCTCAATTATTGGAATTGCAGTTAAAAATCTAAAAAAGAGTTACAAACTTATCATTACCGCAGGCAATGAAACACTCACCATTTACTGGCTACATCTTGTAATTGTCTATGGCTCTGCATGGAACAGAGGGCTTTACCACTATATTGGGAAAAAAAATCCCCTCGAGACACTTGCCATATTTTTCCTCGTCTTTATTTTTTCCCTTTCAATTGTGGTCTTAAAAAATTTATTGAAGTCAAATTTCAAAAAAATCAAAACATGGAGTACAAATTACATTTCTGGAAAGAGAATTCCTGAGACAAAATAACTATCTCATATATTGGGCTGCATACTCTACATATCTCATTGCAGATTCTTCCAGATTTTTCCTCTCATCAGAGGTCAAATCCCTTACAATTTTTGCAGGGACACCAAGAACAAGTTTTCCCTCAGGAATTTTCATCCCCGGAGGTACAAGACAACCTGCCCCCACTATGGAATAGGGCCCAACTTCAGCACCATCCAACACTGTGGCATTCATACCAATCAGAGAACATCTCCTAACGGTACATGCATGTAAAACAACTCCATGTCCCACTGTAACATTTTCCTCCACAATGGTTGAATACTTGCCATGATCCACATGCACAACACAGCAATCCTGAATATTTGTATTTTTCCCTATTCTAATGTAATTTACATCACCTCTTATAACTGTCCCAAACCAGATATTTACATTATCTTCAAGTGTTACATCACCTATAACTGTAGCATTTTCTGCTATAAAAACATTTTTCCCTATTCTGGGTCTAATTCCTTTATACTCAAAAATCATTTCACATAACCTCCTTTCATACTGTATAATGTCACCATGAGTGAAAAAAGAATTTTACCACAGGAATATACACTATTAAAAGAGATGGTGGGGGAAAGAATTAAATATTACAATGAAATATTTGAAAAATCTCTGAACTATTTTCAATCCCTACTTGATTCAAACGCCATGTCAAGTCCCGGGCTTGAAGCAAAATATATACAGGACTTTAAAAGAGAACTGGAAAAAGACAACTTTTTAATCCCAAATAAAATCAGGGACATCTTAATAAAGTTAAGTTATCAATATGAAATGTTTGAAAAAAAGGAGGGAAAAAATGAAACCACTTAAAAAAACCTTTCTTTTAATCACAATCTTTCTATCCTTTACAATTCTTTTTGCCCAATACAATCCAAATTCAGAAAATGACGAATACACCAATTTAAAACTCATATGTGCTGGAATGGGATTTCAAAACGGCTATTTGGATGGTTATGACCTTGGATACAACGATTCTAAACAGGGATATGAAAGCATATATCAGGATAATGAATTATACAAAAACGCTACAAGAGGATATAAAACTGAATGGGTATTTAAAACCATATACAAAAGGGCATATAGACAGGGATTTAAAAAGGGATATTACGATGGCTATAACCACAGAGAAAATGTTGTAGTAAATTACTTCTCCAATCTGGATGAGATAGTTAAAAGGGAAGCAAGGGACAGGTATAAAAGAGAAACCTCTCCCACAAGGAGAACACATTTAAAAATTGTTGTACCGGAAGGAACGAGAATCCTTGCAAAATTACAGGACTATATAAGCACTGCAGCAAATGAAAGGGGCGATAGTTTTAAGGCAGTTGTCACCGAAGATGTATTTGTAGGAGAAAAGGTGGCTATTCCTCAGGGAACAATAATTGAGGGAGTTATTGGAAAGGTAAAAAGGCCGGGAAGAATAAAAGGAAGGGCAGAACTTAGTTTTAGATTTGACAGACTCAGACTCAAAAATGGGGAAGTAATACCCATAAGTGCCACACTTACAGGTATCGGTGGAGAGGGTAAAATGAAAAATGATGAAGGCACCTTTGAAGGGCCCGGAACAAAGGGACATGACGCCAAAGTTGTGGCAGGAACAGCAGCAGCTGGAACTGTAATAGGAGCAATTGCAGCAGGTGGAAAGGGTGGACTAATTGGAGCTACAATTGGAGGACTTGCTGGACTTGCTGGAGTACTTTCCACAAGGGGGAAGGATATTGAACTTCCCGCAGGAACAATAGTTGAAATTTCACTTGATAGGCCAATTACAATTGAGAGATATGATGTAAAGTAGATGTTATTGCACTTTTTCTTACTTTTTACAGGTTTTTTTCTTTTATATTTAGGTGCTGAAATACTCGTCAAAGGCAGTTCAAACTTAGCCCTTAGATATGGTATAAAAAAGGTAATAATTGCATCTACGCTTATCGCTGTGGGGACTTCGGCACCTGAATTTTTTATAACCTTTATATCCTCTTTTGAAAGGACCGGGGATATAGGAATTGGGAACATTATAGGTTCAAATATTTCAAACATTTTACTTGTTTTGGGACTCTCAATCATATTGGGAAAAATAACCATCAATCCCCAATTAAACAGATTAGATATTCCAATTATGTTGTTTGAGACAGTTTTACTTGTACCAATCCTCAAGGATTTGAAAGTCACAAGATTTGAAGGAGGAATTCTCTTAATACCATTTATCTTTTACATAATATCTCTCTTTTACATAAGAAAGGAAAATAGAAATCTTGAAAAAAATTCACTTACAACCTCTCCCATTAAAATAGCACTTTTAGTTATAGGGGGAATTCTCCTCCTTTATATAGGTGCAAAAATATCGGTCAAAAGTGGGGTGCAAATTGCAAAGTATTTTGGGATATCTCCGCTTGTGATAGGCCTCTCTTTAATTGCTGTGGGAAGTTCTCTTCCAGAATTGTTCACCTCAATAGTGGCATCCTTTAAAAAAGAGCCAGACATCTCATTTGGAAACGTAGTGGGAAGCAATATATTCAACATTGGATTTGCCATTGGAATTACAGGAGTAATAAGGCCCTTTTCATTTGAAAGTAAAAATGTTTCCTTCAATTTAAATTTACTCATTTTGATTTCAATTCTTCTTGCCGCAATATCATTTTTAAGTAGAAAAAACAAAATCCCGAAGATCATTGGATATATTTTTACAACATCTTTTTTTCTCTATATCATTTATCTTTACAAGTTTTTAGGGGAATAAAATATGGAAATTAGAAATCTATACTTTGTAGGAAGAAATTACGTAAAACATGTAGAAGAACTGGGGAATGACATACCCAAAACACCCCTAATATTCACAAAACCTTTATCTACAATCTCAATAGATGGAAATATACACTACCCACCACACACAAAGGAACTTCACTATGAAGGAGAAATGGTTTTTATACCAAAACAAAACTACTATATGGTGGGATGCGGTATAGACTACACCGCAAGGGATGTTCAAAGAAACGCCATGAAAAAAGGAAAACCATGGTTTTTTGCAAAATGTTTTAGAGATTCAACAGTAATTTCCAATTCTTTTTTTAAACTGAAAAATGACGACCTAAATCACCTAAAAATTGAAACCTTTGTAAATGGAATATTAAAACAAAGGGGGTTTTACAAAGAAAAATTATTTAAAATAGATGAAATAGTAAAATATCTTAATAAATTCTTTGAGATAGGTGATAAATCTGGTATTTTTACAGGAACTCCTTCGGGAGTTGGAGAAGTAAATATTGGGGATATGGTTGAAGTAGTTCTTTACTTCAAAGATGAAAAGATTAAAGTAAAAAGTAAAATTTTAAAATAATTAAAACTTTCTTTTACTTGACTTAAAGGGCAGTTTTCAATATTATTTGTTGTTTAAATTCTTAGGGAGGTAGATATGGCAAACATACTGCACTTTGATAGTAGCAACTTTCAGAAAGAGGTACTTGATTCCGATATTCCGGTAATAGTTGATTTCTGGGCTCCATGGTGTGCCCCATGCAGGATAATAGCACCATTTTTAGAACAACTTTCAGAAGAAATGGAAAATGTGAAATTTGGAAAGTTAAATGTGGATGAAGCTCCAGAAATAGCCGATAGGTATGGAATCAGGGGAATTCCAACCATAATTCTCTTTAAAGATGGGGAAGTTAAGGATTTAATGGTTGGAGCAGCACCCATGGATACAATAAAAGAATTCATCGAAAGAAACCTTTAATTTGAGGGGTAAAGGTGAATTTTAACTACGATATTGTAATACTTGGTGGCGGTCCGGCAGGCCTTTCTGCCGGAATTTATTCTTCAAGGGCAAGGTTAAAAACCCTGATTTTAGAAAGGCAGACTCCAGGGGGGCAGGTGTTAATTACAGATAAAGTTGAAAACTATCCGGGATATATTTCAATAGCAGGCTATGAACTCGTGGACAAGATGGTCCAACAGGTTAGAAATTTCCAATGTGAAATCAAAATGGGAGAGGTTAAGGAAATAATACCCCTGGAAAAGGGATTTAAAGTAAAAACAGAAGGTGAAGAATTCTTAACAAAATCCGTTATAGTTGCAACGGGAAGACAGCCCAGAAGATTAAACATAGATGGGGAAATTAGGTTAATAGGAAGAGGTGTCTCCTATTGCGCTACATGTGACGGTGCATTTTTCAGAAATAAAAAGGTGGCAGTTATAGGTGGTGGAGATTCTGCTGTTGAAGAGGCAATTTTTCTAACAAAGTATGCCAGTGAAGTAACTATCATTCATAGAAGAGATGAATTAAGAGCCGCAAAATATCTTCAGGAAAGAGCCTTTCAAAATGAAAAGATAAAATTTCTTTATAGCCACATTCCATTAAAAATAGTTGGAGAACATTTTGTAGAGGGAATTCTTCTTAAAAATCTAAAAGATGAAAGTGAGTTTTTATTTGAAGTAGACGGGGTTTTTATATTTATAGGAAGCATTCCAAACACAACCTTTGTGAAAGACCTTTTAAACCTGGGTGAAGGTGGCGGAATAATAACAGATGAAAAGATGGAAACAAATATAAAGGGAATTTTTGCAGCGGGAGATGTAAGAGAAAAATTTCTATACCAGATAGCAACCGCCGTTGGAGAAGGAGCAATTGCTGCCGTAGCCGCAGAAAAATACATAGAAAACAATTTCTAAGAGAGTACTCCATGAAAAATTTAGCCATTATTGGTGCCCAATGGGGTGATGAGGGCAAAGGAAAAATTGTGGATATGATGTGTGAAAATTTCGATGTGGTTGTCAGATTTCAGGGGGGACACAATGCAGGACACACAGTAATAATAGGAGATGAAAAATATATTCTTCACCTTATTCCTTCTGGGATATTACACCCCAATAAAATGTGCTACATGGCAAATGGAATGGTAATAGATCCAATAGCCTTGAAAAAAGAAATTTTAGAACTTGAAGAAAGGGGAATAGATGTAAAAAATAGGCTTTTCATCAGCAAAAGAGCACATTTAATTCACCCAATACATAAACTTTTTGAATCTAAAGATGAAGAACTGAGAGGCAAATCTGCCATAGGAACAACAAGAAGGGGGATAGGACCTGCCTATGGGGATAAATACTTGAGAATGGGACTTAGAACTGGAGATATCTTAGACGAAAAAGTTTTTTTTGAAAAGATTGAATTCTTTCTTAAAGAAAAATCCTCTCTCTACAACTTTAAATTCAATACACCAAAGGAATTTGATGAATTCATTGAAGCATCCCTTTTTATAAAAAATTTTTTAGATGATATATATTTTAGGCTTGAAGAAGATATTGAAAAAGGGAAAAAGATATTGTTTGAAGGTGCTCAAGGCACAATGCTTGACATAGATTTTGGAACATATCCCTTTGTAACTTCTTCAAACTCTTCTTCCCTGGGAATAACTGCAGGAGCAGGAATTTCTCCACTTAAAATAAATGGAATTCTTGGGATTTTTAAAGCCTACACCACAAGGGTTGGCGGAGGGCCATTTCCCACTGAACTAAAGGGAGAAATGGGAGAATATTTAAGAAGGGAAGGTGGAGAATATGGAGCAAGTACCGGAAGACCAAGAAGATGTGGATGGCTGGACCTTTTTCAGATGAAATATTCAACAACACTAAATGGTTTTACATCTCTTGCCATCACAAAACTTGACGTTCTGGATAATCTGTCAGAAATTAAAGTCTGTACAGGATATGAAGTAAATGGAGGCCCCTTCAAGAATTTCCCATCCACACTTGATAAACTTTCAAAGGTAAAACCAATATTTAAAACCTTCAAAGGGTGGGGAAAAAAGATTTCTCATATAAAAAATTTCAAAGACCTTCCCTTTGAAGTCAGAGAATATTTATCCTTCATTGAGGAATATCTCAATGTAGAGATTTCAATAATTTCGGTTGGGCCATCAAGGAAGAGCACCATACTAAAAAATAAAAGTAAACTATTTAGCGAATTTTTAAATGATTGAGTTAAAAATACTTTCTGAAAATACAACTTATAAAAGGAAATTCATTTCAACCCATGGCCTATCTATGGTGATAAATTTTAATGGTGTAAAGATTCTGTTTGACTTTGGACAAAAAGAGGAAATATTCTCAAATGCCAAATTATTGGGAGAAAATTTAAAAGATGTGGAAATTGGAATTTTATCCCATGGTCATTATGATCACTCCGGTGGAATAAAAAAATTTTTGGAAATAAATAAAGGAAAAATTATTGCACATCCAGGTATTTTTAAAAAAAGGTTTTCCAGAAACACATA
>Ga0256842_1001060_pt1 | contig 22918 bp, 32 predicted proteins | sample 4559240metaG_FD_185973 | JGI IMG/M metagenome (GOLD analysis project Ga0256842, IMG submission 185973) | Hydrothermal vent microbial communities from Guaymas Basin, Mexico - 4559-240 | ecosystem: Environmental > Aquatic > Marine > Hydrothermal vents | place: Mexico: Guaymas Basin | collected... | reverse complement strand
AGCCATCTCGATCAAACCTCGCGGAGACGACTACGTTCTATACATAGAGAGCAGCGGAGCTCTGAAACCCGAGACGATCGTTCGCGAAGCCCTGAAGATACTTATAAACGAGCTCGACGCCCTTTCCAAAGAGGCTTCGAAGTGGCGCGAAGCTAAGGTAGGGTGACGATCCTTGAGACGTACGGGACCCACGAACTACGTATGGAGGAAAACGATTAGGATCCTAAGGAAAGCAGCTAACCAACACAAAGCAAGGATTTGGCGCTACGTAGCCGAGCTACTGGAGAGACCAGCTCGAAGAAGGGTCGTAGTCAACGTTAGCAAGATCAATAGGTACACCAAGCCCGGAGAAACCGTTGTGGTACCCGGCAAGGTGTTGGGTGCAGGGATAATTGATCACCCCGTGACGGTGGCCGCCATGGCGTTCTCGGCATCGGCTGTAGAGAAGATCAAGGCAGCGGGTGGAAGAGTTATGCATATCCTCGATCTCTTAAACGAGAATCCGAAGGGTAGTGGGGTGAGGATAATCATATGACGCTCGAGGTAACTACACTCGAAGAGTTCCTAAACACGTTGAAGGGAAGGGAAATCGTTGTGGATGCCGAGGGAGCGGTTCTAGGTAGGTTAGCGAGCTACGTAGCAAAGCTAGCGTTGATGGGGTACCGAGTACACGTAGTAAACGTTGAGAAGGCTGTGGTTACGGGTGAGAGGAAGAGGGTTATCGAGAGCTACAAGCTATGGCTCGAGGTAAAGACTCACAAGAACCCGTATAGACATGCACCGCATCGACCTAGGAACCCGATAAACATATTCAAGAAAGCTGTGTGGGGTATGTTGCCGAAGCATAGCTGGCTAGGAAAGAAAGCGTTGAGAAGAGTACGTGCTTACGTAGGTGTACCGGAGGAGCTAGCCAACAAGCCTAGGATCGTGTTCAGCGATACGCTGGCAAGCAATCTTAAGAGGTTCGAATACGTAACCGTTGCGGAGATAGCTAAGGAGATGGGTTGGAAGGGTGTTGGTCTATGACTCAGGTACCGCAGCAGGTAGAGGCTCAGCAACAGCAGGAAGTTAAGGTGTTGGGAGCCTACCCAAAGATAATTGCTGGACGAAGGATCGTGATAAGCGTAGGTAAGAGAAAGACTGCGATCGCTAGAGCAGTAATCAAGCCGGGAGAGGGTAGAGTTAGGATCAACGGTGTCCCGATCGAGATCTGGCCCATCGAGATGGCTAGGCTCAAGATGATGGAGCCGCTTCTCCTACTATCGCCACAGCTACGCAATAGCGTAGACATCGATGTGAAGGTAGAGGGAGGAGGAGTCATGGCGCAGGCAGACGCTGTTAGGATGGCGATTGCGCGAGGACTCGTAGCGTACTTCAACATACCTGAGCTAAAGGAGCTCTACAAAGAGTTCGACCGAACCATGCTAGCTGGAGACCCGAGAAGAACTGAGCCAGAGAAGTGGCTTAGGTACAGCGCTCGTAGATTTAGGCAGAAGTCCTACAGGTGACGAACCATGATCATACCCGTACGCTGTTTTACCTGTGGATACCCTATAGCTAGGGTATGGGAAGAGTTCAAGCGTAGAGTTGAGAACGGTGAGGATCCTAAGAAGGTTCTGGACGAGCTAGGCATTAAGAGGTACTGCTGTCGAAGAATGCTTCTATCCCACGTAGACTTGATTAGGGAAGCCATGTACTACGCCGTTAGGTGATGACGATGGCTTCGGAGAGCCGTGAAGGAATGAGCTTTCTCGTACCGCTAGAAGTATACCTACAGGCTGGCGTACACATCGGTACCCACAGCTGTACGAAACACATGGAGAAGTTCGTGTTCAGAGTACGACCCGATGGACTCTACATCATAGACGTTAGGAAGACCGATGAAAGACTTCGAATCGCCGGCAAGTTCTTGGCACGATTCGAACCCGATCGCATAATGGTCGTATCAACGAGACAGTACGGCTATCGACCCGTTCTAAGATTCGCAGAGTTCACTGGAGCGAAACCCGTAGTCGAGCGATTCATTCCAGGAACACTCACGAATCCAAGGCTTGAATGGTACCACGAACCCGATGTAATCGTTCTATCGGATCCAAGAGTAGATAGCCAAGCACTCGACGAAGCTATCGAGATAGGGATCCCCGTGGTAGCGTTCGTGAGCACCGACAACAAGCTGAACGGTGTAGACCTAGCGATTCCAGGAAACAACAAAGGTCGTAAATCGCTAGCTCTACTCTTCTGGATCCTAGCAAGGCAAGTGCTTAGAGAACGTGGAGTACTGAAACCAGACGAAGACCTTCCGGTAGGCTACGAAGAGTTCGAGACCCAGATCTAGCGATACGCAATGAAGAAGTTTTTCGTTGAAGAACGTAGGCGTGCTTCGATTCTTCTCCTCTGCTTACCTACCGAAGAACTCTTCCTTCCCCACGTAGCGATCCCTACATCGATAGAGGTAGCGATAAGGATCTCTCTACGTCTACGGATACGCTCTACGCCTTCGGTAACGATCGAGAACATGGAGCCAGACGTAGCTGAACCCGTCAAGAAGTTCGTTGAAGAGCTTCTGAAGAGAATGGGTTTAGCACTCGATGTACGTGCTTCGATAGAGATCGAGAACCGTACCAAGCTCCCGAAAATCTTCGACTACGTTGCTGCAACTACGGAGATCCTACGCATTGCTTCAGGAATGAGTAGGAACGAGATGGCGAACCTCTTGCCATCGCTATGCGAAGCAGATCGAGTAGCAACATCGATGGATCCCGGAATCGTGGAAGCATTGAGATGCAGCTACCTACTATCGTCTCCATGCATTGGACGAGCTTACGAGGATCCGATAACGTTCGATACGGAACCGCTACGCATCGAAGTTCGTAGAGTCGTCGATGTAGGGAACGTACCGATAACGAGTACGTGTCTCGATAGAAACACGCTCTCCCTAATAGCAAAGCTCTACACATACATAGCGACACAGCTAGCATCGGTACTCAGAACGGGGCGCATCGATGCTAGGATTCGGAACCTCTACGAGCTGTACCTAGGCTTATCCAGATGCCTTGCCAAGGTATGTGGCTCCACGGATCTCAGCATAGATGGGGTACTGGTACCTAAGCCTAGCGGAGGAGTAGAGATGGTGGAGCTGGTGCTCGAACCATGCTGACGGTGCTCAAGATAGGAGGCTCGGTGTTCTCATCGAAGGAAAAACCGTTCTCGCTCGAACTGAGAACACTCTACAACATAGCCGAGGAAATCGCTTACGCACTGGATAGAGGATGCGTTGAGAATCTAGTACTCGTACACGGTGGTGGAAGCTACGGACACTACATCGTTGCCGAGCACGGAGCTTCGAACAGTCTAGACATGGCTGTGCAGGTAGCTTACTACATGAGGGAGCTGAACGAGATCGTGGTGGATGCTCTGCATAGACTAGGAGTACCTGCCGTAGGCATCGATACGCATGCACTCGCCTACCTAGAGAGAGAAAGACTCGTCGTAAGCATCGATCCCATCCTAGCGATGCTGAGCCATGGAGCGGTACCCGTGCTGTACGGAGACATCGTGCTAGGGATCGAGACCATGAGAATCGTTTCGGGAGACGAACTTGCGTGGATCCTAGCGAGCAGCATCGTGCCGAGCAGAATCCTCTTCGCAACCAATGTCGATGGGGTATTCGATCGAGATCCACGAAATCCAAACGCTAAGCTACTGAATCTCGTAGAGGTAGAGAAGCTAGACGAGGTTCTGCGAAGCGTTGGGGGAAGTAGTGGAATCGATGTTACGGGAGGTATGAGGACGAAGCTCGAACTCGCAACGAAGTACTTCGTAGATGGTATTCGCGAGGTGGTGATATTCAACGGTCGTAGGAGAGGCTACGTTCTTCAAGCTCTCTGTGGAATCCCCGAACGGTGTACGAGGTTGGTTAGGCATGGAACTTGATAGGAAGCGTGAACACCTAGAGATAGCTCTATCTAGAGAGAGTCAAGGACCGTGCTCGACCTGGTTGGAGTACGTCCATCCTGTACACATAGCTCTTCCCGAGCTCTCGATAGACGATGTCGATACGAGGGTGAAGTTCTTAGGGTACGAACTTCGTGCTCCCCTCATCATCGAGGGGATGACGGGGGGCTCTCCGCAGCTCGAGAAAGTCAATGCTAAGCTAGCTGAGCTTGCACAGAGCATGGGTATAGCGATAGGGGTCGGTAGCCAGAGACCGATGCTGAAGGATCCGAACCTCGTTAGGAGCTACAGGGTAGTGAGAGAGATAGCTCGAGACGTACCGGTGATAGCCAACATCGGAGGGGTTCAGCTCGCTAAGATGAGGAGAGAAGAGATCGAGAACCTCGTAAGCTCTATCGAAGCAGATGCGCTTGCCGTGCACCTAAACCCAGCGCAGGAGCTAGTTCAACCGGAAGGCGATCGCGATTTCCGTGGAATCGTCGATGGGATTAGGAGAGCGTTGGAAGTCCTCAGCGTACCGATCATAGTCAAGGAGGTGGGTACGGGTCTCTCGATGGAGGTTGCACGAACGCTGTACGAGATCGGGGTAAGGATCTTCGATGTTGCTGGAGCCGGAGGTACGAACTGGATAAAGATTGAGTGGATTCGTGCATCGAGACGAGGAGACGACCCTCTATTCGTAGAAGTAGCTCGCAACTTCATGGGTTGGGGCATACCTACGGCGGTGTCCGTGGTCGAAGTACGTAGCGCAGCACCCGACGCAGTGATCATTGCGAGCGGTGGTATTCGTAGCGGTATAGATGTGTTGAAGAGCATAGCTCTAGGAGCAGATCTAGCCGGTATCGCGTGGCCAGCTCTCGTAGCCGTGATGACGGGTAGTCGCGAACTCGATAAGATAGTCTACGAGTTGAGGATGGCGATGCTACTCACGGGCTCTAGAACCATCGAAGACGTGAAGCGATGCAGTATCGTTGTCTACGGAAGATTGGCGGAGTGGATCTGTGCTAGGAAGCTCAAGCTCAGAAATACTCGTGCCTACGTATCGTGCATGGGGTGGTCCCAGTCGTGGAGCTCCTAGACTACGCCAAGCACGTAGCTAGGAAAGTCGATGAGTACATCCTTAGCAAGCTCTCGAGAGAACCTAGGCGGCTCTACGAAGCATGTAGGCACTACATCGTTGCTGGAGGTAAGAGGCTTCGCCCCCTGATAACGGTGCTGAGCGCTAGGATCGTGGGTAGTAACGAAGACGTTGCCATACCTGCTGCCGCTGCTGTGGAGGTGCTACACACGTTCACTCTGATACACGACGATATAATAGATAGGGATGAGCTTAGGAGGGGAGTGCCAACGGTTCACAAGCTGTGGGGAGTAGAGCTAGCGATCGTAGCCGGAGACACGTTGCATGCATACGCTTTCAGAATGCTCCTCGATGAAGCTACGCGCGGAGTACCACCGGATCGCATAGCGTGGGCAGTGAAGGAGCTAGCCGAGGCATCCATAACCGTTGCCGAGGGTCAGACCCTCGACATGTTGCTGCCTAGCATGGATAGGATCGAGCTAGGTACGTACATAGAGATGGTTGAGAAGAAGACTGCTGCACTTCTACGCGCATCCGCAAGGATAGGAGCTATCGTTGGTGGCGGTAGCGAAGCCGAGGTAGAAGCTCTTGGGGAAGCCCTTAGGTTTGCAGGAATCGCGTTCCAGATAAGAGACGATATTCTCGGGATCGTGGGTACCGAGCAAGAGCTTGGGAAACCCGTGTACAGCGATATCAGGGAGGGAAAGAGATCGTTACCGATAATCTACGCTCTCGAGAAGCTCGGTGGTGAAGATCGTGAGAAGTTTCTGCGCATTCTAGGGAATCGAGAAGCGTCTAGAGAGGAGCTGGAGTGGGCTGCGAAGAAGATCGTAGAGGTTGGGGGCATCGATTACAGCATTAGGTTAGCCGAAGAGTACGCACAGCGAGCACTTCAACAGCTCTCAAGGATAACGTCTAGGGATTCCGAAGCCTTCGAATTGATGAAGAAGCTCGTCGAGTACATCGTTCGTCGTAGGCGCTGACCATGTTTCCCCACGCCTACGTGAGGAAGAGTTCGTTGAACGAGCTTAGGAGTAGAATGAGCTGGATTCAGCTACCTCTAGAGGTAGCTCTAAGCGATCTCAACAACTTCGTTAACGAGAAGAAGAGGCTCTGCCTAGACCTAGAACGTGGAGAGGCGTACGAAGACGATTGCGAGGATCCGTTCGTAGAGATCATGTACAACGTTGTTCCAGGACTCGTAGTGGATCTCGTGGAGAAGCGTACAGCAACGGATCTAGCGATCGAGCTCGGAAACGAAGTGCTGTACCTAGAGCGCGGAACGGAGCTAGAGATCGTAGAGGCATCCGGTAAGAGGGTTTGCCCCCTCATCAAGGAAGGCGATGGCGTTGAGGAGGGTCAGAGGATCTTCTACATCGTTACGGGTAAGCTCGAGGTTAGGGTAGTAAGGTCTAAGACTAGGGGTGTTGCGATATACGTAGGCGAGGTAGTTCCGAGCGAACTGCAGAGGTACGTAGCGGTGATAGTTGATGGTTCCCGGATCAGAAAGCTCGTCAAGCGTACCCAACCTAGATCTAGTTGAACGAGTAGCTCGTAGGTACGCAGTAGAGAACGCGCTCAAGTTCGGTAAAGCCAGGCCAGGACCCGTGATAAACAAGGTGTTGGGGGAGCTCAAGGAGCTCAAACCCTACGCACGAGAGATCGCGAAGATCGTTACCCGCATCGTGGAGGAGATCAACAGCATGAGCCCCGACGACATCAAGAGGCTTGCGGAAGAGCTTGGAGTCACCGAGAAGAAGCCTAGCGTTAGCGAAGAGAAGCATCTACCACCGCTACCCAACGTAGAGGTCTGGGGCTACGTAAAGACGAGGTTCGCACCGAACCCCGACTTCGTGATTCATCTAGGCAATGCGAGAGCTGCGATACTTAGCCACGAGTATGCACGTATGTACAACGGCAAGTTCGTTCTAAGGTTCGAAGACACCGATCCAAGGATCAAGGTACCGATGCCTGAAGCCTACGAGATGATTCGCGAAGATCTTCGATGGCTTGGACTATCGTGGGACGAAGAGTACGTACAGAGCCTTAGGATGGAGATATACTACGAAATCGCGAAGAAGTTGATAGAGGTTGGAGGTGCCTACGTAGATCTATGCCCACCCCAGGAATTTAGGAAGTATCGCGATGCCGGCAAACCTTGTCCTCATCGAGACGAACCCGTAGAGGTACAGCTAGAGCGATTCGAGAAGATGCTTCGCGGAGACTACGGTGAAGGAGAAGCAGTTCTACGAATAAAGACCGATCTCAGCTATCCAGATCCCTCGGTAAGGGACTGGGTCGCGTTCAGGATCATCGATACGGAGAAGCATCCCCATCCAATCGTAGGTGATAAGTACCGCGTATGGCCAACGTACAACTTTGCAGCGGCTGTAGACGATCACTTGATGGGGGTAACCCATATTCTTCGAGGACGTGAACACGCTGTGAATACCGTTAAGCAGATGTTCCTCTACAAGCATCTTGGATGGAGGTACCCCGAAGTAATCAACTTCGGACGGGTATTCCTCGTAGGATTTATACTCAGCAAATCCAAGATCAAGGAACTGCTTCGCAAAGGTGGAACGAAGTTCATGGGGGTCGACGACATTAGGTTCGGAACGATAGCGGCTCTACGTAGGAGAGGGATTCTGCCCGAAACCATTAGGCAACTCATCCTAGAGCTAGGTACGAAACCTACCGATGCATCGGTAGCGTGGGAAAACATAGCGGCTCTCAACAGGAAGATCGCTGATCGGAAGTGTAGGAGAGTATTCGTCGTGTTGAATCCGGTGAAGGTTGTGATCGAAGGTCTCGAAACGCCCGTAACGGTATCGATTAGGTACCACCCATCGACGGATCTCGGAAAGAGGAGCTATACCTTGACGAAGCCCGAGGTCTACATCTCTAGGAAGGACTACGAAGAGTTCCGCGAAAAGGGGGTTAGGCTCATGGAGTTCGCAAACATCGAGTTCGTTGAAGAGCGAGGAGATCACGTTGTAGCGAAGTTCCTCAGTACGAACGTTGACGATGCTAGGAAGCGTGGTCTACAGATCGTTCAGTGGGTACCGGTCGAGCATGCTGTACGCGTATCGATATACCGTGCCGAGGGGCTTAAGCTGATCAAGGTTCCTAGAGATGGCGTTGCTTTGGGTGAGAAAGCTCTGCTTACCGAGATCGGGGTAGGGGAAGTCGTTCAGATGGTTCGCATAGGATTCGGAAGGATAGACTCCAAGACTAAGAGTAGAGTAACCGTGATGTATGCCCACGACTGAAGCGAGATAAGTTTTTAAACCTTTGCGTAGCCCTATCACCGGCGACGACGTAAGGGATGGGGATGAGCCATGTCCAAGCCCTTCTACGTAAGGTTCGAGACTCCACCAGATGTAGCTGAGAAAGCCTACGAAGCTCTTAGGAAGGCTAGGGAGACGGGAGGCAAGATCAAGAAGGGTACGAACGAGACGACGAAGGGTGTCGAGAGAGGTCTATGCAAGCTAGTACTGATCGCAGAAGACGTCGATCCACCGGAAGTAGTTGCTCACCTACCACTGCTCTGCGAAGAGAAGAAGGTACCGTACCTCTACGTACCTAGCAAGAAGAGGCTAGGTGAAGCAGCCGGAATAGAGGTTGCAGCCGCATCGGCATGCATCATCGATCCTGGAGGAGCTAAGGATCTCGTAGACGAGCTCATCAAGATCGCTAACGAGCTTAGAGCAAAAGCTGCTAAGTAACGAAAAGCGTAAAGCGATGGGAAACACGTGTACAAAACCTTTTTATCTTCTCGTCGTTAGCTTCCTAGCTTCACGCTCGGTCTCTCTAAGTATTAGAATGTCACCGACTCTCACGGGTCCTCTCACGTTCCTCGTAAGAACGCGACCCTTGTCGCGTCCCTCCAAGATCCTGACCCTAACCTGCGTAACCTCTCCAGTGATACCGGTTCTACCAAGGATTTGAACTACTTCTGCTGGGAACCCGATCTCTTCAACTACGTTAACCTCGTATTCCTTGGTCTTCACCTCCTCTACGATCCTAGGCATAGCTGGCACCGAGGTGGGAGCGGTGCAGAAGGGCTTATAAGCTGAAGGAGCTGCCTTCGTTGCTAGGTGAAGCTAGGTGGTTGCTAGGAGGAAATGTTCGTATTGCGGTGCTAGGATCGAGCCGGGCACGGGTCTGATGTTCGTTAAGAACGATGGTACGATACTCTGGTTCTGTTCAAGTAAGTGTTTCAAGTTGTTCAAGATGGGTAGAGATCCAAAGAGGCTTCCGTGGACTGAGCACTACGCTCGGACACGTAGAGGTAGGTAGATCGAGCACAAGCTAAACATGTTTTAAGCTTGACTACGTAACCACCAGAAAAAGGGTTCGAGGTGACTACGCAGAGCTCTACGAAAACGAGTGGAAGAAGGCTTAGGCAGCCCATAGTCGCGGTTCTCGGACACGTAGACCACGGAAAGACTACGCTTCTAGACAAGATTCGTGGAACCGCCGTGGCAAAGAAGGAACCTGGCGAAATGACTCAGCACGTAGGTGCTAGCCTCGTACCGGCATCGGTGATCGAGAAGATTGCCGAACCTCTGAAGAAGATCATACCCTTCCGACTAGAGATACCCGGTCTTCTCTTCATAGATACTCCCGGTCACGAGCTCTTCGCAAACCTTAGGAAGCGTGGTGGTAGCGTTGCAGACATAGCGATCCTAGTCATAGACATCAACGAAGGTGTGATGCCTCAGACCGTGGAGAGCATCGAGATCCTTAGAAGTAGGAACGTACCTTTCGTAGTTGCCGCCAACAAAATCGATAAGATACCGGGTTGGAAACCACATCCAGACGAACCTTTCATAGAAACGATTAAGAAGCAGGATCCGAGGGTTGTGAAGAAGCTCGAAGACATGATATACACGCTCGTTGGTCAGCTCGCTAGCTACGGAGTGATCTCGGAGCGATTCGATAGAGTTAGAGACTTCCTCAAGACCGTTCCCATAGTCCCCGTCTCCGCTAAGACAGGCGAAGGCATACCCGAGCTTCTAGCAGTATTGGCAGGAGTTACGCAGAAGTACATGGCTGAAAGACTTAGGTACGCTGAAGGACCTGCCAAAGGCGTTGTGCTGGAGGTTAAGGAGCATCCAGGCTATGGAACGACGATAGACGTGATCATCTACGATGGCGTGATCAGGAAGGGAGACATGATAGTTCTCGAAGGTGTGAACGGACCCATAGTAACCCACGTAAGAGCGCTACTCATGCCTAGACCCCTCGTCGATATAAGGATGGCTAAGAGCGAGCTAGCACCCGTAGACGAGGTTTCGGCAGCCGCAGGTGTAAGGATAGCAGCTCCCGGACTAGACGAAGCAATCGCTGGTTCTCCGATCTACGTCGTTCCCGATCCAAAGATGGTGGAGGAGTATAAGCGTAGGGTCAGCGAGGAAGTTGCTATGGTGAGGTTCAGGAAGGAAGTCAACGGCGTAGTTGTCAAGGCTGATACTCTAGGAACTCTCGAAGCGCTTGTAACAGCTTTGGAGAGGAAAGGTATACCCGTACGCTTAGCCGATGTAGGACCCCTAACGAAGAGAGACGTGATAGAGGCAAGCATCGTTGCTCGCGAAGATCGTTACCTAGGCGTGGTACTGCTATTCAACGTAAAGCCTTTGCCCGAAGCCGAAGAGCTCGCTCGTAGGGAAGGAATCAAGATATTCCGTCACAACATAATCTACAAGCTGATCGAGGACTACGAAGCGTGGGTAAGGGAAGAGAAGGAACGCGAGAAACAGCGTGAGCTTGCAAGACTCGTACTACCCGGTAAGATAAGGATACTTCCAGGGTTCGTCTTCAGACGTAGTGATCCGGCCATCGTAGGGATAGAAGTTCTTGGAGGCGTGATAAGACCGGGCTACCCACTGATGAGGGCGGACGGTAAGCACGTTGGCGAAATAATGCAGATACAGCACATGGGCAACCCGCTCAAGGAGGCTAGGAAAGGTATGGAGGTGGCGATATCGATAAGAGGCAACGTCATGGTTGGGAGGCAGATCAAGGAAGGAGACGTACTGTACACGGATCCACCGTTCTACCACATCAAGACGCTACTCGAGAAGTTCCGCGATGAGCTGAGCGACGATGCTAAGGAGGTTCTACGCGAGATCGTGAAGATCAAGGCGTCGAAGGATCCGAACTACGCAGCTTTCCTAGCGCAGATATGATGCTTTTAAAGCCGATCTACTAAGTCTGCCTAGAGTCGAAGCGCATAGGTGAGATACGCGTTGCCCGAGTTCAAAGTTGTTGTAGCTGATTCGCATGCTAGGAACATCAGGATAGTTCCGGTTAGAGTCGTAGGCGATGAAGATCTCGAGTACAGCGATAAGCATAGGGAGCAGAGAGAGCTTCCGATAGTCAAGCTACATCCCAAGATAATAGAGATCATAAACCCTGAGCTAGGAGTCGTCGTGGTTAGGGTTTGGAAGAATAGAGCTGCGAGAGAGAAGGTGAATCTCGTAGGCAAGGTCGTTGCCGATAGCAACATAGACGTTATGGAGGCTCACGTACCAGCCGAGTTCATGAGGGAGAAGATAGGTTCTACCACAGCTTTAGGCGAGGTGTTTCGAGCACCAGCTTTCCAGATAAGGGTTAGCGGCGAAGCAGCGATGAGGTTCATAGGTCTCAAGATCGGCGATAGGATAGATGGCGCTGTCGTTGGTCTACCCGGCAAGATTCTAGAGATACGCGGAGGTTCAGACCTAGCTGGCTTCCCCATGAGACCCGACATACCGGGACCCGTCAAGAAGTACGTACTGCTATCGTCTGGCCCTGGTTTCAGACCTAGAGAAGATGGTGAGCGTAGGAGGAAGCTAGTTCGTGGCAACACGATCTCGGAGGAGATCGTGCAGATCAATACCAGGGTTATCTACTAGACTCCTCGATCTAGGTGTATCGGTGAAGAGTTTTGTCTAGCAAGCTACCTATTCCAGACATGAACGTGGGTGTGGTTGGGCACGTAGATCACGGAAAGACTACGCTTGTTCAAGCATTGACTGGAGTATGGACGATGAGACACTCCGAAGAGATTCGACGATCGATGACGATCAAGCTAGGCTACGCCGATGGAAACATAGCCGTATGCGAAGGGTTAGAACCTCCGGATGCCTACACGACCGAAACCGTGTGTCGCGATGGTTCTCCCGCCAAGATAATCAGGAGGGTTTCCTACGTCGATGCACCCGGTCACGAGATTCTGATGGCTACGATGCTCGCTGGCGCAACGTTGATGGATGCGGCTATACTCGTTATCGCAGCAAACGAACCTTGTCCACAGCCCCAAACACGTGAACACCTAACAGCGCTCCAAATCATCGGAGTCAAGCAGTTGATAGTTGTTCAGAACAAGATCGATGTAGTTAACCGCGAACAAGCTAAGAAGAACTACGAAGAGATCGTCGATTTCCTGAGCAAGACTCCGTACGCAGACGCTCCGATAATACCCGTAAGCGCGTTGCATCGCGTAAACATAGACGTCGTCGTCATGGCTATGGCTAAGCTCTTCAAACCACCCGAGAGAGATCTAAGTAGTCCAGCTCTCATGTACGTAGCCAGAAGCTTTGATGTAAACAAGCCCGGCACCAAGCCAAAGGATCTCGTTGGAGGAGTTCTAGGTGGATCACTCATTCGTGGACAGCTCAAGGTAGGGGACGAAGTAGAGATCAAGCCAGGTATAAGAGTTGAGAAACCTGGTGGAAAGATTGAGTACGTACCGCTAACTACGCGGATAGTCAGCATTAGGTACGGAGATATTCCGAGCGATGTAGCGAGACCGGGAGGACTCGTAGCGATCGGAACGACGCTAGATCCATCGCTTACCAAGGGAGACCTCATGATAGGGAACGTCGTCGGGCACTACGTTCCGGATCCCGTCAACAGCTTAACGATAGAGTACCACCTCTTCGAACGTGTTGTTGGTAGCTATGCACAGGAGAAGGTAGAGCCGATAAGACCTAGAGAGATCCTGATGCTTACGGTGGGTACGGCGGTTACGATAGGCATCGTGACGAGGGTTACGAAGGAGTACGTAGATGTAGTGCTTCGAAGACCTGTAGTGGTTCTCAAGGATAGCAAGGTAGCTATCAGCAGACAGGTAAAGGATAGATGGAGATTGGTGGGATGGGGAGTTCCAAAGATCTAGCTCTACTCGATACAAGCATACTCATGCTCATAGCTTCGAGAACGCTTCACCTCGATACACTACTAGAGGAATTAGTTGGGTACCGCGTAGTCGTTCCGATACAGGTCGTGGAAGAGCTCGAGAAGCTTTCGAAGGAGGTTAGCGAACGTGGTAGGAAGGCTAGGTGGGTTCTAGACAACGTGGTTCCAAGGTTCGAGGTTCTAAGTATTCGAAGCCCTCGTGCGAGGGTTGACGAAGCTCTTCTCGAGTTAGCGAGGTCTTTGAGAGCAGTGATCGTTACCGCGGATCTCGAGCTCGCTAGGAAGGCTAGGAAGCTAGGGATCAAGACGATAGTTTTTCGGAGAGCTAGGAGAGGTCTGGAAGAGATCTGAGCAACGCTTATCTACGGCTCTACGTAGTTGGTGCGATTAGGCGGTACCATGTTCAGAATCTACAGGATCCAGGCAGTTGTTAGGATAGAACCTCAGAGGCTTAGCCAAGGACTCGAGGAAGCTGCTCGAAAAGTTCTCGAGGAACAGTTCGTAGCTAGGTACTACCCAGATCTCGGGTACGTGATATCGATTCTCAACGTGAAGGTGGATCCCGAAGGCTACATAGTATTCGGCGACGGAGCTACGTATCACCGAGCCGAGGCAGAGATCCTTAGCTACGTACCGTTGATCCACGAAATCGTTGAGGGTGTCGTAACCTCCGTCGGTACCCACGGTCTGAACGTAAACCTCGGTGCTCTCGATGCATTCGTACACGTTTCTCAGATCGCGGACGATGCCTACGTAGACAAGGTTCGTGGAGCCGTAGTCCTTAGACAGAGCAAGAAGTTCATCGCTAGCGGAGACGTGGTTCGAGGCATGATCACGTCGATAAGCTACGCGCATACCAAGGGCTTGGTAAGGGTGTTGATGACCCTTAAACAGCCCTACCTAGGTAAGCTTGAGTGGATACGAGAGTACGTAGCTAAGGAGGGGAAGTAGGTTGTCGTATCAACGCGCACGTTCTTTCAAAGCTTGCGTGAACTGCAAAGCTTTGGTTAGGAAGGAAGAGGAAGTGTGTCCAATATGTGGATCGAGAGAGTTCAGCGAAGAGTGGTACGGTATGGTGATAGTGATAAACCCGGAGAAATCGAAGGTAGCCAAGCTCCTAGGCATAACGAAACCGGGTAGATACGCTTTAAAGGTTGGTGTATGACCTTCCTACGGACGAGGTGTGCGAAAACTATGCTCGAGACGAAGCTTGGGAACAAGGGTAAGACTTTCAAGCTTACCGACGAGATCGTAGCTACGATCGTAGACGAAAAGTACAATAAGTTGCTCGGTAGGCTAGACATAAGGATACACTTCGACCACATAACGACGGGTACTCCTTCCCGAGCTATGGTCAGGGAATTCGTTGCTAAGGTATACGGAGTAGATCCAAACCTAGTCGTAGTTAAAGAGATTCTTGGAGAGTACGGTAGAGGAGCTTCGAACGCACACGTACACGTATACGAAAGTGTTGAGCGTATGAAGTTGTTGGAGCCTAAGTACATACTGAAGAGGAACGGAATAGAGGTGTAGAGGCATGGCGAAGAAGGAGAAGAGATTCAGATCCCAACTATACGAGTACGACTACAACACGGGTACGATAAGGCTAAAGAACAAGGTATGTCCACGCTGTGGATCGGTCATGGCATTCCATAGGTGGCCCGTACCGAGATGGCATTGCGGTAAGTGCAACTACACGATGTTCGTAACGAATAGCGAGAGCAAGTAGAGTTTCTAGAGAGTCCGGCGATTCCATGATAGTTCTAGGAATCGAATCCACTGCCCACACTTTTGGTGTTGGTATAGTAACCGATGAGAAGGAGAACTTCGTACTGGCAGACGAAAGGGTTCAGTACGTTCCTAGAACGGGAGGGATTCATCCACGAGAAGCATCGAGACTTTTCGCTGAGAAGGGACCCGAAGCTATTGCTCGTGCTCTTCGTAGTGCTGGTCTAACGATGAAGGAGGTAGATGCGGTTGCGGTAGCTCTAGGCCCGGGCATGGGTCCGTGTCTAAGGGTTGGAGCTACGATAGCTCGCTGCCTAGCTACGTACTTCGGCAAACCTCTGGTACCAGTCAATCACGCGGTTGCACACGTCGAGATAGGTTTGAAGGTGACGGGTGCTCGTGATCCGGTAACGGTGTATCTATCGGGCGGAAACACCGCTATCCTAGCTTTCGTTGATCGTAGGTACCGAGTCTTTGGAGAAACGCTGGATATAGCTCTCGGAAATCTTCTCGATACGTTCGCACGAGAGGTAGGTCTAGGACCTCCCTACGTTGTGCAGGGTATGCATGTAGTTGATCGATGTGCTGAGAAGGGACGTAGATTCATCAAGGAGCTTCCCTACGTTGTACGCGGGCAAGACGTTGCTTTCTCCGGACTACTCACGGCAGCGCTTCGATTAGCTAGATCAGGGCGTTACGATCTCGAAGATCTGTGTCTAACTCTACGCGAGATTGCGTACAATAGCGTGATCGAGATCGCGGCAAGGTGTTTGATGCATACCGGTAAGAAGGAGGTTATGCTTGTTGGAGGAGTAGCAGCGAGCCCCATTCTTCGATCCAAGTTCGAGGAGATGGCTAGGGTGTACGGCGTCGAGCTCTTCGTTGTACCGCCACGCTACGCTGGAGATAACGGTGTTATGATTGCCTGGACTGGTTTGCTTGCGTATAGATGCGGTATCACGATCGATGTTCGTAGAGCTATCGTTAGACAGAGATGGAGGATCGATGAGGTAGAGATACCGTGGAGGTAGCTCCATGTCTACGAGAAATGATGGAGGAAGAAGTAGTGTTCGCGTACGGACCCGAGCGTAGGATCGAGACTAGGAGAATGGTTGTGCTAAAGAACGATAGGTGGATCGGTGCCGAAGCGATTGTTCAACGAATCGAGTTCCTAGGAATCGATGCTGTTGCTAAGTGGAGGTTCCCCAAGCCATGGATGCCTAAGGAACTCGACGAAGAGTTTCGTGCTAGGAGAACGTACGTGGAAGCGAAAGCATTGATGAGAGCTCTCTCGCTAGGGATTCCAGTACCTCAACTACTCTACGTAGATGATAGGTGTGGTCTCTTGGTAGAGAGCTTCGTTGAAGGAGTACTGCTTAGAGATGCCGTGCCTAAGCTCGGCGATGACGAGCTATGTAGTATCTGTAGAGAGCTAGGCACGTACTTAGCTGGACTGCACGGAGCTGGAGTAGTTCATGGAGATCCCACGACGAGCAACGTAGTTCTAAGCAATGGAGTTCCCCACCTCATAGATTTCGGGCTTGCTGAACTCAACGCTACGCTGGATGATCTAGCGATAGATGTACACATATTCTTTCGATCCGTGGAGAGTACGCATCGAGATAGGGAGAACATCATGAAGCGATGCTTCGTAGAAGGGTATCGAAGCATTGCTGGAGAAGAACGTACGCACCTCGTTCTTCTTCGCGTTGAACGTATACGTAGGTTCGGTCGATACGTAAGCGATCGAGAGGTGAAGATGGAGTGGAGCTTCTGAGAATCTCCGTAGCTACGAAGAATAGACACAAAGTCGAGGAAGCAAACATAGCTCTAAAGAGCTTCGGTATAGAGCTAGTTCCCGTAGATGTACCGAAGGTAGAGATCCAGAGCGACGATCTTAGAGAAATAGCTATCTACGCAGCTCGAGCAGCGTACCAATACCTTCGTAGACCGGTGGTAGTCGAGGATTCGGGACTCTTCATAGATGCACTCAACGGTTTTCCAGGGCCTTACAGTAGCTACGTTTACCGCACCATAGGCGTGGAAGGTATCCTCAAGCTAATGAGGGGCGTCGAGGATAGGAGAGCTAGATTCGTAGCGGTGGTAGCATTCGCGCTGAGAGAGGATTGGATCGAGGTATTCGAAGGCGTGGTAGAGGGAACGATAGCTGAGGAAGCTCGTGGATCGCATGGATTCGGTTTCGACCCTATATTCGTACCGTTCGGCGAGACAAGGACGTTCGCCGAGATGAGTAGCGAGGAGAAGACTAGGTATTCGCATAGAGGAAGAGCGTTTCGAAAACTTGGTGAGTGGATCGCTAAGAACATCGACAAACTTAAACCCCTACTACAGACCTAGACCGAGGCTAGGGGATAACTATGGCTGGCAAGAAGCGTGACAAAGGTCAGTCCCACTCAACGAGACCCGTAAGAGTTGGTCCACCTAAGTGGGTTCAGTACAGTCCCGAAGAGATCGAGGCTATGATCGTAGAGCTAGCTAAGATGGGCTACACACCCTCGATGATAGGCATCATACTGAGGGATCAGTTCGGAATACCTCTAGTGAAATCGGTGCTAGGCGTTAAGCTTACCAAGGTACTGGAGAAGCACGGATTGTTGCCACCGATCCCCGAAGACCTGCTGAGACTCATGGCACGCGCAGTGAATCTACGTAGACATCTAAGCGAGCATCCTAAGGATTACGCTAGCAAGCGTGGTCTCATCGAGATCGAGTCCAAGATAAGAGCTCTGATTAAGTACTACAAGAGGGTAGGTAAGCTACCGCCAGACTTCGAATACGATCCAGAGCGTGCTAAGGTTTTGGTATCGCAGTACCTCAGCAAAGCTATCGAGGTATCGGCGCTGAGCACCGGTACCGAGACCGGTGGTAGTGCTAGCTAACGCGAGGTTCTACGATGAAGAGTTTAGAGCCTCGGAAGAGCTTCGGCGATCTAATCAATGCTGTTAAGAGCTGTGGAAAGGCTACGATTGTCGCGAACAACGATCTCGATTCAGCGATAGCAGCTTCTTTCTTGGCTCGATTCTTCCGCGATATGGATGTAGAGGTAGAGATCGCTTCCGCTCACCAAGCTCCTCGACCTATCGATCTACGAGCACCACTCATACTCGTAGGACTCGTTCAACGAACTGCTCTACCCGGAGCAAACGTGTTTCTACTCGAAGAATACGTGTCGTTCGATAGCCGTAGACTCCTATCTCTCGCTCTCCAGCTGGTTCCACGAATCAAGGAGGTGTGGATCGTATCCAAGGAACTCGAAGCAATGGCTCTCGCAGCAATGGTTAGTCTCGGAACGAGTTCCTGCTACGATGAGCGGATCCTGGAGAACCACATGGAGATCCTGAGCAGTAGCGTATCGAGCGAGAACTTTAGCGTAGTCGAAACGCTGCGTCTCTTCGGGTACCCACACGTAGATCTCGTAACCGCGCTCTACAGAACCCTAGACCCATTCATACTAGGTGTGTCGCTGGATCGCGATGGTTGTAGGAAACTCGTTGAGGAACTTGGTATAGATCCTACTTCGCTTCGTGGAGAGGATCGCGATAAACTCGTATCGAAACTGAACGAGATCGTGGGTAGGTATGCACGTAGTTTCGCTAACTTCGTTGGGAAGAAGATCGTTGTCAAGGGCCTGGATCTCGTGGACGATATCTACGAGCTTAGCTACGTGATGGAGCTCGTTCTCGAGCTCAAGGGTCTGGAGTACATACTTGCAGTAATGCTGGAGCCTAGCTACGTAAACGTTGCTTACGCACTCTATACAAGGGCTAGGGATTTGATTAGGAAGGTAGTGGGAGACGTTGTTGAGCAGCGTACGAACGTTAAGAGGATATACGTTAGAGGGATCAAGCTATCGATTCTCGAATTCGATGACGAGAACCTCCTAGGTCGACTACCCATCTACACGATTGGACGTATTCTTCGAGCTCTAGGTCTATGCGAAGATATCTTCGTAGCGAGGTTCGGTGAGAAAGCTTTCTGCCTACCTCTACCACTCACGGATCGTAGATGGCCGTTCGAGGAAGGTGTTGAGGTCGTTGGTGGATGCCTAGTACTTGATTCGGTAGATAGGGTACCGAGGTTCGTAAAATGATTCTCAGTGCACGGATCTTCGTATCGTTGCGAAGCGAAGATGTTTGTCGAGCTGTTCTCGAAGCGATAGAACCAGATAACGCTACGGTTCCCAGCGGAATAACGATTCGTACGACATGCATTGGCTCCGCGATGCTGATAGAGATCGAGGGGATAGACGTCTCGGTGCTAACGTTTAGGAACACGATAGACGATCTTCTCGAACACATATCGATAGCGTTGAAGAGCATTGAGAGGATAGAGAATAGTCAACGAAACAAGCTTTTAAGGAGTGCGAGCGCGGGGTAGCGAGGTAAGGTGAGGAGTCGCCGTGTCCAAGGCTCAGAAATTCAGGTTGACGGGTAAGGAGAGGTGGAGGCTCAAGAAATGGTACACCGTACTAGCACCACCCGTATTCGGAAGCATACCCGTGACGACGACGCCAGCCGACGAACCTTGGAAGCTGTTGGGTAGAGTCGTAGAGGTTACGCTCTACGATCTTACCGGAGACATTACGCAGGTACACGTACATCTCTACTTCCAGATCTGGAAGGTTGAAGGAGAGTACGCCTACACCAGGTTCAAGGGACACGAGCTTGCTAGGGACTACGTAAGGAGCTTGACTCGTAGGAAGAGCAGCAAGATTACGGCGATAGTCAACGTAATGACTAAGGATGGCTACAAGCTTAGGATAACCGGAATTACGTGGACCACCTATCGCTGCAAGACTTCGCAGAAGCGCGCCATCAGGAAGATAATGATGGAGAAGATCACGAACGCTGCGAGTAGCAAGACTCTCGATGAGCTGATAAACGCCATGATCTTCGGAGAACTTGCTCAGGAGATCTTCCAGGAAGCGAAGAAGATCTATCCACTTAGAAAGGTAGAGATCTACAAGTCGAAGCTGTTAGCTGTACCGACACCCGAAGGATTGAAGAAAGCCGTCATAGTACCTAGACCAGGTCTTCTAGAAGCTCCGTACGGAACAACGCTCTAGCAATGCCTTCCTTATGCAAACGATTATTTATCCTCGAACTGCTTCTCTTAGTTTCTGGGCAATACGTTGATTGGTCTCGTACTAGCTGCTGGAAAAGGTAAGAGACTCAAACCCTTTACCGAGACCATTCCCAAGCCTCTGCTTCCCGTTGTTGATAAGCCACTGGTGTTCTACTCACTCAAACTCTTGCAAGAACTAGGCGTGGAGAAGGTTGTTGTCGTGGTTTCTCATCTCAAAGAGATCGCTGTTCGTGGGATCTCTGAGGTCTGTGAAAGGCTTGGATTGAACCCGGTATTCGTTTATCAAGGAGAGGAACTGGGTACGGGACACGCCGTCGCTAAGGCGCTCGATCATCTGGACGACGATGTGGTGGTTGTGTACGGAGATCTATTCATCGATGATGATGCTCGTAGAAGGATTCGCGAGTTCCTTGAGAAGGGTGTGAAGAACATTGTTTGCGGTGCTATGGTAGACGACGTGTCTAGGTATGGCAAGCTCGTGGTGGATAGCGGTAGGGTTATGGATATAGTTGAGAAACCCAACGAGAAGAGTCCGGGTCTCGTAAACGCTGGTATCTACGTGTTTAAGCATAGCGTTCTCGAACTCGTAGAACAGATCCCTAGATCGAGTCGTGGCGAGTACGAGCTAACGGACTTGATTAGGATAGCTCGCGGTAAAGGCGAAGAGTTCCACCTCGTTGAGCTACCTCGAGATTCGTGGATCGACGTAGGGTATCCATGGATGCTGCTCGAAGTAAACAAACGCGTACTCGAAAAGATCGATAGATGCGTGAAGGGAGAGGTAGCACCCAACGTAACGATCAAGGGGCCCGTAGTAATCGAGGAAGGAGCCGAGATAAGGAGTGGAACAACGATTGTTGGACCTAGCTACGTAGGTCCCAACGCTGTGATCGGTCCCAACGCTTTCATAAGACCCTACACCGTGATACGTAGCGAAGCCCACATAGGGTTCTCCGTAGAGGTAAAGGAAAGCATAGTGATGGAACGAACCCACGCAGCGCATCTCACCTACATAGGCGATAGCATCATTGGTAGAGACGTAAACTTCGGTGCCGGTACGATTACCGCTAACCTAAGATTCGACTGGAAAACGATCAAGGTAACGATAGAAGGCAAACGAATCGATAGCGGAAGAGTAAAGCTAGGAGCATTCGTCGGAGACAACGTCAAGACAGGAATCAACGTATCGATAATGCCCGGCGTAAAGATAGGACACAACTCCATCATATACCCCGGAGTAGTCGTGTACCGAGACGTACCACCAAACACCGTAGTGAAAGAAGACTGGAAATAGCAAAGACTTAAGAACAGGGACACCATACGAAACCAAACGGCGGCGGTCGTCTAGCCTGGTCTAGGACGCCGGCCCCCCAAGCCGGAGATCCCGGGTTCAAATCCCGGCCGCCGCACCACCTCTATACACCGATGTCTGTTTCTCGACTCGAATAGTCCTGCGCATCGGGGCCTCTCATTAATGTTTGTGGCTACGTATATCGAAGCGAATGTTAGTACGATACGATTACAATTCTTGTTGAAGGAATACTACGTGTCGAGATGTGAGAGGTCTTGTCTTGCTCTCTCCATTTCTTCTATCAAGTAGTACGCTCTTATGCCAGCTTTCATCGCATTCTGTGCTTGTCTTCTATCGTTTGTTAGCAGAACTCCATTGATTATCGATGCTACCGCGATGTAGTAAGCATCTGCGGCTCGCGAACCTGTCTTACGGGCTATTCGAACTGCTTCCTCGTAGATAGTTTCCTCCGGTACGAGTCTAATTGAAGGGAGTGTGTCTAAGACCAAGTCCAGCTCTTCTTCGGAGAGATAACGTGATAGAACACCCATTACTTCAACAATTAGCAGCTTGGGAGCGAACGCATCCACGATACCTCTTGTAATCCACGTAACTACCTCTTCTGCTATGGAAGCACGTTCCTCGCTTGGAGCTGCGTAAAGGTCTATGATTAAGGAAGCATCGATAACTACTTTCCTACGCAAAGCGTTCACGCTCACGAGAGAGTTCTTCAACTAGATCCTTACCCTGAAGCTTCTCCCTTAAACGCATCCTTATCTCACGAGCAACCTGAATAGGATCCTCCTCAATTATCCTAATCTTAACACGTTGACCTTCCCTAAGATCGAGCTTCTCAAGAGGTTTCAACATACCATTCTCATAGACAGCCTCAACAACCTTAGTCATACCTCTACAGCCTCCATACAACTATCGAAATCAACCTTGATAAACTAGACCGATAATAAACGACACCATTACTTCAAAGACTCTTTCACGCTGCTCGATATGTCTTCTTGGCATGCTACTCCGTTCCCCAAGCCGGAGATCCGGGTTCAAATCCCGGCCGCCGCACCACACTTTCACCAAGCTCGGTGCATATAATGACCGCTACATCCCAAGTAGCTAGGGAGAAATCGTTGCTAGCTAAGCAGCTTAGAATGGCTTTGGAGAGCGTTTTTGAAAGAAGCCACTATATTCAGTAAAACGCAAAGGAAAATACGAATATTCAATAGTAATCCTTCCTAAGGAAATCTGCAGTGAAATTGAGGGAAAGTACTGTGATGTTGTTTATAGTGATGATGTTGTGGTCTGTAGATGCGGAGAAGAAGGCACGTACAAAGTGTTTAGATAAGGAAGAAATGTTATGTGGGTTAGTGTTCCCGATAAAATGCGAGGCCGCGTTCTAGTTGAGCTAAGGGATGATAAGCTCTTTGTATATCTCTGAAACTTCCTTTGTTTGTTGGGGGCGTTGTACCCGGGGTACAACGGGCTCAATCCTACAACGTTTCCGAGCCCAAGGAAAACCCTCGTTGTTTAGCCCATAGCTGCGCACTAAACAAAGATGGGCAGCTCAC
>Ga0256842_1001059_pt1 | contig 22955 bp, 21 predicted proteins | sample 4559240metaG_FD_185973 | JGI IMG/M metagenome (GOLD analysis project Ga0256842, IMG submission 185973) | Hydrothermal vent microbial communities from Guaymas Basin, Mexico - 4559-240 | ecosystem: Environmental > Aquatic > Marine > Hydrothermal vents | place: Mexico: Guaymas Basin | collected... | reverse complement strand
GTGGGCATAACCTGTGAAATTTATGAAGTTCTGCATAGCAAGATTAAGAAGAATTGAAGCTGTGATTTCTTGCACACTTGCGGTCATATTTCCCAAAAGATAATTTAACTGAGAAGTGTTGATTGAAAAGTTATTGTAATGCGCTGCTGTGCTTCTAGTTCATTATCTCCTACCCGCAAGCATCCAACAGAATCAAACTTAGTAAAAAATAAATACTATCATCAAAATTTCTAATCTGATGAATACTTTCCTACTCATTTTGATTCGGATAAGCTATTTAATAAGTATTTACACTTTGGTGTTTTGGTTTCTGACCCTTACAGAGAGAGATATTTTTAAGAAGAGTTCCAAGAGAGTTAAGGACTGGCCGACCGTGTCTGTGCTAATCCCCGCTTACAATGAGGAGAAGACAATCAAGAAGTGTGTTTTGTCTGCATTAAATCTGGATTATCCAAAGGACAAACTTAATGTCATTGTAGTTAATGACGGCTCAACAGATAAAACTGCAGACATTGTTAAATCAATGATGAAAAAATTTCCGAATTTAAAACTAATAAACCTTAAGAATGGCGGAAAAGCTCATGCTTTAAACACTGCCTTAAAACAGGTAAATTCAGAGTTCTTTGCGTGCTTAGATGCGGACTCTTTTGTGGATAAGAAAACACTGAAGAAAATGATAAGAGTGTTTAAAAGTTCTGATGAAAAATTGGCAGTGGTTATTCCTGCAATGAAGGTCTACAAACCAAAGACAATTCTTCAGAAGATACAGGATATAGAGTATAACACTTCAATTTTACTAAATAGGTTGCTTTCAGAACTTGACTCTGCTTATGTCGCTCCTGGACCCTTCAGCATATACAGAACTGAAGTTGTAAAGAAAATAGGGGGTTTTGATGAAAATAGCCTAACTGAGGATCAGGAGATTGCTTATCGTCTCCAGAAAAACATGTACCATTTGAAACAGTGCCCCGAAGCTTGGGTTTTCACATCAACACCTAAAAATGGAAGGGAATTTTTCAAACAGAGAAAAAGATGGGACAGGGGAGGCATTCAAACTTGGTGGAAATACCGAGAGTTAATGTTCAATCCAAAGTATGGAAATTTTGGGGTCATGCAAATGCCTTTAATTATTATTAGATACTTAATGGGAATATTAGCTCTTGTTTCATCTTATTTCTTTTATATAAGACCGCTAATCAAATTAATTCATAACCTAAATCTTGTTGGATGGGATTTAAGGGCTTACTGGAGAGACGCTTTTAGGCATGGGTTGTTTCACAATTTTTCGTGGTTAAACTTAAATTTTGTCAACCTATTCTTCATAATTACTTCATTGACAGGAACTCTCATATTAGTATTTTACGCATTTAAATATACAAAAGAGGGGTGGAAGCTGGGCAGACTCTTAGTGCTTATACCATACATTGCTCTTTATTATCTCCTTCAAAGTATAATTGTAGTTGTTGCTTTTACCGAAACAATTTTAAATAGAAGAAAGGAGTGGTAAAGTTATGCGTAGAAAGAAGCTCTTCAAAAGGAAGTATGTTTTATCAGCATTTATAACAATCATTATTTTTCTTTTAGGAATCTCTTTTGGAATGATCATTGACAACATGCGTATTCGCTATGTGGAGAACTTAAATGCCCAGCAGGAGATTAACTTTGAGAATTTGCAACTTCAATCTGATTATATAGACCTGTTGAAGAGTGAGAATTCAACTAATCTCTGCCCGGCTTACCAGGCTGTTATTGAGAAAGCTGTTGGGGACTTGTCCGACTCCTTAGCTAAAGTGGAGGAGTACTCAAAGAACAATAGAGTGAATGAGGAGGATTACGCAAGAATACAGAAGAAGTACATCCTTGATAACATAAGGTACTGGTTTTTGGTTAGGACTGCTAAGAAGCAGTGCCCAATGAACACGACAACCATACTTTATTTTTATGATTCAGAATGCAAGATTTGTCCAAATCAGGGTGTAATTTTAAGTTACTTCAAAAAGATTTACGGCAACAACCTTTTAGTGTTCCCTATAAATATGGACTATGGAAAGGATGTTCCTGTTGTATTAATGATTGAGAGGCAGTATAATATAACCGGATATCCAAGCATAGTTGTAGAGGACGAGGCATACAGAAGCATCGTTGGTAAGGATGAGCTTTCAAGGATTCTCCAAGATGAGTTCAGAAGAAAGAATGAGGCAATGAGAAATGGAACGCTCAGCAGTTAAAAAGTTTCGCTCTGAGCATTGGATGGCACTTATTTTAGGACTGTTCGCAATTCTGTTTGTTGGCTTTCTCTCTCTCCATAGAGCTTTGTGGTTTGATGAAGCGATTTATATTGGAATGGGAAAGTGGTTTTTCTCCCACGGGAAAATAGGAATTTTTGACTCTTTGAGGCCTCTCCTCTTTCCTATTTGGGTGGGTTCTCTTTGGAAGCTGGGGATCAACCCAAGAGTAGGAGCTATATTCTCAAATTTCATATTTGCAATATTATCCTCCATAATTTTGTTTAAATTATCCAAACCTCTGGGAAAATTCAGAGCCCTTCCAGTTGTCTTTTTTCTGCTGAATATCCTCGTGCTTAAGTTTTATTCTTTTGCATTAACCGAGCCATTAGCTATTTTCTTTGTGTGCCTATCAATTTATTACTTCATGAAGAGGAGATACTCATTATTCGGGGTCTTTTCAGGTTTAACATTTTTGACGCGGTTCCCTTTTGCAATTGTTTTCTTAACTGGGATTGTACAAATCTTGATTGATAAAAAGATGAGGATTAAATCAAAACTATCAAAGATACTCTCATCTGCTATCAGTTTTTTCCTTGTTATACTCCCCTATTTCATATTTAATTATTTTAAATACAATGGTCACATGTTTTACCCATTGCTGAGTGCTGTTCGGACAGTCAGTTCAGCACCTCCTAATAATGATTTGTTATTTTATCCAAAGGTTCTTCTCTCCTCAAATATCATGTTTGCATTTGCCATAATCCCCATCATTTTGTTATGTTTCAAATCTTTTAGAAACAGAATAAGCAGGAAAGAAGTTTCCTTGTTGTTGTTCAACGCCCTCGCTTTTTTAATCACGCTCGCTTACTTTACGCATGTAATTCATAAAGAGTCAAGATATGCCCTTGCAATGCTTCCTTATGCTTCTCTCTTAGCTGCTTATGGATTGGTTTTTATTTATAAACGCTTCTTTGAACATAAAAGTTGGAGAATAAAACAAGCAGCACTCATTTTGATTATAAGCATTGTAGTAGTGTCAGGTGTAAGGACTCCTATAAGATTCTTAAATAGGTACGCAACTCATCCTGAAAGAACGGATTACTTCTACAACCAGAACTTATCTCATGCCAGGAGATTCGTCGTGCAGAATTTGAAGAATTACTCCTTAACCGACTCAGATATAATACTAACAAATGATGTCTCTTTTACATATTACACCGATAACAAGATTGTCTCTCTTGTTTTCCCGGATTACACTATGAAGATTTTGGATATGAACCTTAATAAGTCAGGATTCATTATAATAAACACATGTAACTTGAAGTGCTACGACGCCAAGTGCGAATTAGAGAAATCAAAAATTTTGTCGTTTATAGATAAGTTTCCCATGTTGTTCAGAAGCCCAAGATTTGGAGATTGCAGATACGTTGTTTATAAGAACCAGCCCATTCACTCCCTGAGGGGATAAACCTCAATATCTGTATATTTTGGCCCTCGCGGTGTCAGCATTGACCTTTTTAGCTTGAAATTGCTCACTTCAAATGCTGTGTCTGGAAGCTTTATGTTGTTTATTAAGTTCTCAAGCTTATCCGCATGTGCAGATTTCACTCGTGCAATGGTTATGTGACTAACAAAGGTTCCTTTGGTCTGATTGGGAAAGTCCTGCAAGGCATCATTGACCAAGTGTTTGAGCTCATAAATTGCCTCCCCGTGCGTGCCCGCCCAAATCACCCTCACAAATTTTCTGCTGGGAAAAACTCCAAGACCTGCAAATGTTAGAAAGAACTTCTTAAACCTTATCCCCGAGAGCTTTTCTTTAACAGTCTCAACCTGATTCTCATCAAGGTCTCCGAGAAACTGTAAGGTTATGTGAAAGTCATGTGCAAATCTAAATTCTCCATACTTTAACTTTTTTTGAGCTTCTACCAATGGACCTGTCTTATCTTTTGGAATGTCAACAGCCACAAAGCATCTCATGAAGTGGGAGTTCTGTGGAAAGTATAAAAAACTTTGGAATAAGATTAGTAGTTAGTTACAACAAGCTCTTTAATTTTACCTCTTTTACAGGCATCAGAATTTATCATCCTATTAGCTGAAACAGAGTGAATATTGTACTGAGCGTATAATTTTCTTATAAATTCTGTGTTACTGTTGCTCATCATGACAAACACACCTCTTCTGCTTAGTTTATCAAACACCTCATAAAGTTTTTTATGTTCCTCTTCTAAGAAGTTACTAGCGTGGTACTTTGTAAAACTTGTTTTTTTCTCAGGATAATAAGGAGGATCAAAATAGACAAAATCTCCCTTTTTTGCATAATCTAAAACTCGTTCAAAAGACATGTTTTTAATAGAAACATCTTGAAGAAGCTTTGATGCCTGCATTATCTTATGTTCTTGAACTATATCAGGATTGTCATACTTTCCCATAGGAACATTGAATTGTCCTTTAGAATTAACTCTATACAATCCATTATAGCATGTTTTGTTAAGATAAATAAATCTAGCGGCTTGTTCGAGTTTAGGCAGTTGTGAAGGTTCTGTGCTCCTAATAAGCAAGTAGTATTTTTTACCATGTACCATGTGATATGATTTGTGCTGTTTGAGCTGAGATATTAATTTTTGGGGGTGTTCCTTAATGATATTATAGGTGTTTATCAACTGACCATTAATATCTGAAATCAAACTTTTCTTAGGAGCATATTTTTGTTTAATATAAAAGAACACCGCACCTCCCCCTACAAAGGGTTCGTAATAATTGTTAAACTCCTTAGGAAACAGAGAGGAATATTGTTTAAGTAGTCGTTCTTTACCTCCTGCCCATTTAATAAATTTTGGGATAGTTATATTCATAGTTGAAGGATAATCACAAGAACTTATATATTTTATCTTACTTTTCTCAGTCTTCTAACCGCAATTTTCAAGTATTTCTCTTGATTGTCTATTCCCACAAATTTTCTAGAATATTTTTTAGAAACAACTGCAGTTGTACCACTTCCAACAAAAGGGTCAAGTATCTTATCCCCTTTTTCAGATGAAGATAAGACAATTCTCTTCAAAAGTTCAAAGGGTTTCTGTGTGGGATGTTTTCCGCAGGTTTTCTCTGTAGCAGGAGTAGATGGGATAACCCACACACTTCTGGTTTGCTTATTTTTATAATTTAACTTATCCTCAAAAGCTTTTGTTAACAAATAATTAAATTTATGAGGAATTTTTTTACTTTTTCTTGCCCATATTAAAGTTTCATGGCTGTGTGTAAAATATTTTTTACTTAAATTTGGCGGCGCATTTGGTTTAAACCAAATTATCTCGTTCAAAAGTTTAAAGTCCAATTTTTGCAAAGCATAACCTATTTGGTAAATGTTGTGCATTGTTCCAGAAATCCAAATTGTGCCAGTTTCCTTTAATAACCTTTTAGTCTCTTTCAACCATTTGAGATTGAAAACAAAATCATTATTTATACCATGAGATTTATCCCAATCTGCCTTAAAAACGGAAGCAACTTTACCCGATTTACAAGTAATTCCCCCGTTGGATAAAAAGTAAGGCGGATCTGCAAAGATAAGATCAAAGGAGTTATCTGTAAATGTTTTCATAATCTTTAAACTGTCTCCTAGGTATAAAGCAATGTCTTTTTCTTGAAAGTAGGGGTTTACCATTTTCTCAATTAAAATAACTCATTTAAGATACCAAGACGCAAAAGATTAAGGTTAAAAAGATAATCATTATTTAAGAATGTTTCATACAAAATATTCTTTGAAGACAACCATCCTAAGCCATCGGTTACCCAAACATATTGAATGCCCTGCTCTTTAAAAAGTCTGAACATGGATTTGTATTCTCCCGCAGTAGCTTTTAGTTTAGATCCTCCAACAGAATAATAATTAGTTTCAATCAGAGTAAGATTACGCTTTTTAGTGTTAAAAATTGCAAAGTCAAATCTCTTACTTGCCTTGCTAAGTTTTATTTTAAAACCAAAACTCGTTTCTATCTTCTTTGGGGTTGCCTGGGTAAGTATAGATAAATACTCTTTGTGAGAAATTGTTTTTCTAATTAAATGCTCAGTTATCTTTTCCATAGCAGATCCTGTTCTGTTCTTTCTTGCATTTGAATCCAGACCTGTTTCAATTCCAAAACAGTAATCCACCAAATTTTTGACATTTCTATCTAAGAATATACTCCTCAATCCAGATTGCTTAAAAAAATTTAAAAGGCGTGTTTTCAGTTGAGGAGTTAATTTCTTATTAGGGTCAAATAGGTCATAAGGACTGTATTTTTCTAAGGTCTCAAGATTGTTTATTATTTTCAGTTCCTTAAGCTTCTTTTGCCTAACCGCAATTAATAAAGGAAGAACTTCTCTAATATTTGGGTATTCAGTCAACAAGTTTATGAAATAATTATCAATATCTTTTTTTCCTATAAGTACATTGAGAATGTTAAGTTCTGTCTCAAACCTATATATTTTACTTTTTATCTTATTAAACTGGACAAAATAATCCCAGGTAAATATAGTATCATTAAGCGTTTTAATAAGATAATCAAACACTTCCTGTTCATTATGAAGTCCGAGCTTTTTATAAAGATTTAAGTATTTCATATTTTACATACGAAGCTTGTTAATTATAAGCTTTTTGTCAAATATTTAAGTAAATATACGAAATAAAACAAAAAAATTATTTCAGATCTTTTAGACCTCCTGTTGTTACCATAAACGCCGCTTCGCCTTCGGGCAGATTTGGAGAATCTATCAACTTAGCAACTCTTGATCCTTTCTTTCCTTTTCTCAGGTATATTCTGAAAGTGCTGGCGTGGGCTACTATGTGGCCTCCAATCGCCTGTGTGGGGTCTCCAAAGAAGGTGTCAGGCTTTGCCATAACCTGATTTGTTACCAAAACGCATGCGTTCAATTTATCAGCAAGTTTCATCAAGGTGTGCATGTGCTTGTTGAGCTTCTGCTGTCTATCCGCTAAAGTTCCCCTTCCTATAAATTCAGCTCTAAAATGGGCTGTTAGGGAGTCAACAACTACAAGTTTGACTTTAAGCCCCTGCTTGACTGCCAAGTCCTCAACCTTCTCTGCTAAGAGCATTTGATGGTCTGAGTTGTATGCACGGGCCACCATTATATGTTTGAGAACCTGCTCAGGGTCTAAGCCAGCAGCCTTTGCAAGTTCAATTATCCTTTCAGGCCTGAATGTGTTCTCTGTGTCAATATAAACCACATAATTTTCAGGGTCCATTTTTTGAACATTTACTGTTAGTATGTGTGCAAGTTGGGTTTTTCCAGAACCAAACTCGCCAAAAACTTCAGATATTGAACCTGTTTCAAACCCTCCATTTAAGAGTGTGTCAAACGCAGTGCTACCTGTGGGTATCTTCTCAACTCTCGCCCTTTTCTTCAGAACTTCTTCGCCACTCTCAAATCCCATTTCAAGTTTATCCCTTGAAAAATTAATCATCTTTCTAGCTGCGCTTTCTGATACTCCAGCTGCTTCTACAAGCTCTGCTGGTGTTGCCACAGCTATGCTCATAAGTGTTGAATACCCAGCAGCTGCTAATTTTTCAGCAGTTGCTGCTCCAACTCCTGGTATATCTGTAAGTGCAAATTCATCAGTCATATAAACCACCTTTTACTGTAAGTCCTTCAGTATTTATTACTTTTACTAATTCTTTCTCATAGGCTGTCCTAAGAAGGGCAATTGCTTTGGGTATGTCACTCATTCTGAAGTTTCCTGTTGTTTTCCATTCTCCATTCTTATTCTTATATGTCCTTGACAGGGTAAATGTTTTAAATTCGCTGTCCTTTTCTCCCTTATTCTTCCACACAGTTAATAAGAGAGCTCCTGCTCTCATCTTTAATTCTGGTTTATTTTCCATTTTTACCTCCTTGCTTTTCGCATTTTATTTCAATGGAGAAACAAACCTCTTTCTGTTTAAAAAGGCTAAGAATAGGAGTGTCCAGTGTCCAGTCCGAGTTTGTGCAGATTAAATATTCTCGTTGAAGTCCATTGTGTCGTCACTGTCTTTATCTGCGGGCTTATTAGTATCTGTTATTTCTGCATCCAAGCTGTTTGAGTGTTTCTTTATTTCCTCCCTTATAATCTTCTCTTCTTTCTCATATTGTGGGGGCTCAACATCTTCCACAATAAACTCTTTCCTTCCGAATAATTTGTTTAAGTTAACCCTGCCTTTAACAACTATTTCTGTGCCGAGAAGTTCCTTTTTCATATTGTCAAATTCTTCTGGCGAATCTTTAAAAATGAGTATGTCGTCTTGGTTTTTATTTAGAACTTTCAAAACTTGGTCTTTAAAGAAGACGAGGCGTATTGTTCCTGTTCCATCATCTCCTATGAGATTCATCACATATGCTTGTTTTGGCTCAACTTTGCCGTGGGTTGGACAAGCAAGTCCTCCTTCTTGGAGCACAAGTTTCCTGCCGCACTCTGGACAAACTTCATAGAATTTAGGTTCAAATGCTTGCACGATAGTAAGCCTAACTTCAACATTCTTATCTGTTTCGCCAAGTTCCTCTATTGTTTTCCTAGTGTAGCTCTTCTTAAAATTGCTGAAGTCAACATTGACTGTTTTACCCTTAGGGTTTATGATTATCTCCGACCTGCTGTTTAGGTGAAGTTCTTTGTTGTCATCTCTCCCTCTTGCATATGCAGATTTTATTTCAATGATATCTCCTGGTTTTATGTCTTTAGCTTTGTCGGCAAGTTCATTCCACAAAACGACTCTTATAGTCCCAGTTTCATCAGCAACAATTAAAGATGCAACCTTTCCTTGCCTACCATTCGTGTTGAATTCTCGGACCCCAAAGTTGTTTTTCACTTTAGCTATTAAATCTACATTTCTCATGCCTAAAAGGATATTCTTAATTTGTAGGTTTCCAGAAATTTTTTCGAAGAGTTTAATTCCAAGCTCATTCGCCACTATATGTGCTGCTCCTTCCTTAGTTATAAGTCCAGAAAGTTGTTTTATCTTTTTATTTATCAGATCTTCTATTGTCGCTCTGCTGTATCCTGTTTTCTCTTCTATTTTTGCAAGGATTTCATCATAAGTTATTCGTATCATAGTTTAATGATTCCCTGTGTGTATAAATAGTTTTCTGTGTTTACCTACGCGTTGTATAATACTGCTTGTTAATCTCAAATTTCAATCCATCAACGCAGAACCTCACAATATCCTTGTTGAGCGAACATCTCTTTTTAATATCTTTACGCACATAAGGAGTTATGAAAATCTTTGTTCCATTCTTAACAATGACAAACTTGCTCGTGTAATGGGGGAGTATTCCAAAGACAAACTTTGCGTTTGGGTTTGAAACAAAATCAATTGAAAGATTTGACAGGGGCTTCTCAAAATTTTTGTATTGAATTGTCATCTGCTTGGGTATCACAGAATAAGCCATTTGTTTGTGGTCTGTTGCGTTGTATAAGACAATTCTTGTCCCAGTGGCAGTTCTTTGAAGTGAGATTATATATTCCTCCGGATTTTTGAATATTCCAGGATAAAGATTAGCCAAGTTGTTAAGGTCATATACACATTGACAGTCAGTATCTGATGATTCAACACAGTCCTCAATGAATGAGCTGAAGTTGTAATATGATTTATAAGGTCCTTTTTCACAATCATTCATAAGCTTAACATCATGTCCCTCATTTTTAAGTAAAAAAAGCTGGTCTTCCACACATTTTGAGAAACTCTGGTTTGGAATGCACTTGCTCTTAACTTCAAGGAGGAAATTTCTGAATTTCTGAAGTTCGGATACATTAAAGGAGGTGTGAACTTTAAAAAGAATTTGAGTTGTATACCTTTTTTCATTGCAGGGCTCGCAGTCAAGAGTTTTCCCATTTTGAAAACTCACATTGCTGTAAAAGCACAGAGGGTTTATTGGTTTCCCATCCTTGGAGAATATTTCAAGTAGGAGCGCGTCGCCAAAGGGCATTCCTGTGTTTCCATAACTTCCTATCAAATCACCTCTCTTAAGCTTCTGACCCGGCAACACATTTATTGATTTTAACCGCGCATATTTGACATCAAAGTTGGGATAGGAAACGATTACAAAGTTGCCATCTTTAGCAGTGAGACAATCATAGTTTTTAACACCTGTTTTAGTATCCATGCATGGACTGTTTGATTGGAAGAGCATGGACGCTTTGACAACTTCACCATTATCCGCCACAGAGTATACTTTATCAGAGTCGGACACCACTAAAATCCCGTTGCGCTTCAAAATTCTCTTCACAAAATTGTTGTTGTAAAAACCATAGCACCCATCCTTCAACAGTCTTCTTCCCATTTTCGATGAATTTACAGGCCATAACAATGCTTGAATAGGAGTATCTTTAAGAAAGGTATAATTCTCTTCTCCAATACCGAGGATGGTTGTTCCATTTGAGAAGTTGGCATAAACCTGAAAATCATGTGGTATTTGATAAGGATTCTGCGACATTATATCCTCAAAGTTTTCTTTAAAAACCTCCAAAAAAATTAAAGGGAGAGGCCTATCTTTGAGTATGGGATAAACTCCCTCTGAGCTCAAAGTTCCTCCACCAACTGTAAATTGATTAACTGTCTTTTTAAGAGCTAAATTAGCTGAGGCCTCAACATATTGACGGGCAAGTTCGGCATTTTGCTCAACAGATACCATAGTCAACGCCTCTTGCCCAATAGCTCTATTGCCAAATTTGTTGTTCCATCTAAATGTGTTTATTGATAAAAGCACGATAATCACAATAAATGCTGCGAGAAACACAACTGAGTATCCTTGGGTACTTGCCTTCTTTGAACAATGCATACTCCTATTATATGCTACTTAACTTATAAAGTTTTTCAAGCTAAGGAAAAAGAAAGATTTTTATTTATACATAACATTTGAGTTTCTCAATGAAAAGGGGTGAAGATTTAGGAAGCAAATCTGAAGTGAAAGGGCTGTCCGAATTTGAAGCCCTGAAGCGATTAAAGAAATTTGGGCCTAATAAAGTAAGCGTAAAAAAGAATTCTTCTTGGATAAAAATTCTACTTGCCCAACTAAAGAACACACTTATACTCTTGTTAATTCTAGCAACCGCGATCTCCTTATTAATAGGGGAGAAGGTAAGTGCAACAATAATATCAATAATTATTATACTAAATATATTATTGGGGTTTTTTGAAGACTTCAAAGCTGAGAAATCCATGGATAAATTAAGAGAAGCTTATGAAGAAAAAGCAGTTGTCATAAGAGATGGGAAGAGGAAGTGGGTCAAATCAGAACTTATTGTTCCAGGAGATATAATAATTCTGAAGGAGGGTATGAAAATACCTGCGGATGCTGAATTGATTGAATCAAATGAACTTCTTGTCAATGAATCAGCTCTAACAGGGGAATCCCAACCCGTGTATAAAAAAGAAACAGATGCAAAGCTTAGGAAAGTGCTGGCAGGGACATTTGTAGTGTCAGGACACGGACTTGCAAGAGTTGAAAAGACAGGCAGAGAGACAGAGTTCGGAAAGATAATTGAGTCAGTCAACACATTCAAAGAAAAGAAAACACCTCTACAAAAAGAACTCAACAATGCAGGCAAAGTGATAGGAAGCACAGTGATTATTCTCTCAATTACAATGTTTTTGTCAATCTTATATAAAAACCACCTGTTCGCTCAAATTTTCCACGGCGTTCTAAATATGGAGGGTCAAAGGATAATGATTGACTCATTAATAACTGCAATAGCTCTTGCGGTTGCCGCTGTTCCTGAAGGCCTTCCAACAATTGTAACCCTTGCTCTTTCGTTCGGATCAAAGAGAATGTTAAAAAGTAAAATCTTCGTGAAGAGATTGTCCTCTGTTGAAACTTTAGGAAGTGTGGACACTATTTGTTCAGATAAAACAGGAACAATAACTGAAGGAAAGATGAGAGTAACAAAAACTTTCTTTGACAATAAACTGAACCCTGCAGACATAAAGAAAATACCTGAAGAGATAATAAGGATTATAAAATTATGCAATGATTCAGACATTGACACGAATGAATCGCCCACAGAGAAAGCTCTGCTTGAATTCGCTAAGGACAAAACTTTAAAGAAGAATTTCAAGAAGATTATGGAAGTTCCTTTTTCCCATGAGAAAAAATTTATGATCACTGTCCATAAGAGTAATAAGAACCTACTTGTCAGCATTAAAGGTGCTCCTGAAATTGTATTAGGCATGTGTTCAAAGATATTAATCAATGGGAAGATAAGACGAATAAACAAGAAGGACATAAAGATAATTAAAGATTATCTGAACAAAACAGCGAATGAGTCCTTGAGAAATATAGGATTTGCATTTACAACAATCAAACAGAAGGACCTGTCAGAGTTAAAGTCTAAAAAATATTTGAAAGGAGCAGTCTTTGCAGGATTTGCCTCTCTTGAAGACCAACCGAGGAAAGGTGTCAAAGAAGCCATTGCAAAGTGCAAAGAAGCAGGTATAAAACCAATTATGATAACTGGCGACTACAAAGGCACAGCCATTTCAATCGGGAAGGAGGTGGGCATAACAGGAGACGCTATGGGTGGTGACGAACTAAACAAGCTCAGCGAAGATGAACTTGTAGACATTATTGAAGATTATGCTATCTTTTATAGGGTTCTGCCAAGCCAAAAATTAAAAATATTGAAAGCACTTCAGAATAAGGGGCATATTGTAGCTATGACTGGGGATGGTGTTAATGATGCTCCAACACTAAAAAAGGCAGATATAGGTATTGCCGTAAACTCAGGAACAGATGTGGCTAAGGACTCCGCAGATATGATCCTTTTAGACAACAGCTTCACATCAATAGTTAGAGCGGTTGAAGAGGGGCGAAGGATTTACAGCAATATAAAAAAATCTGTCAGATACTTGTTAAGCTCAAACCTCGCAGAAGTTGGCTTAATATTTTTAGCAGTTCTTTTCGGACTTCCACTTCCTCTTATAGCTGTTCAGATACTGTGGATGAACCTTTTAACAGACAGCTTCCCTGCATTCTCACTGACATTAGAACCTGCTGAAGAGGGAATCATGAAGAGGAAACCAAGAACCAAAAAGGAAGGGTTGCTGAACCACAAAGAACTGCTTGTCATTTCATTCTTAGCATCGGTAATGAGTTTATTCTCCTTGTTCCTGTTCACAAGTGCTTTACCAAGAGTTACTTATGCTAGGACAACAGCTTTCACAGCAATTGTCCTGTTTGAACTTGCGAATGTTATAAACTCAAAATCAGAGACAAGGCCCAGCATAAAGAGCAACTTATTTTCAAACAAGTTATTATGGTATGCAATAGGCGTGTCTTTAATACTACAAACACTGGTTGTTTACTTAAAACCATTAAATGAACTCTTTGAAACTCAACCATTAAGTATTCAAACAGTTATTATGATAATATCCTTCTCCTTGCTAATTATCCTATCGGGGGATATTATAAAATTATACTTAAGAATAAGCAATGAGAAGAAAAATCTGAACATGTTGGAGTCAAACTTAAAGGTGTAAGACACATCAATAAATGAGTGTTCCTTTCTTCTTCATAAACTTCTTTAAGTTATCTGTGTCAAAGGGTATATTATACAACTGCTTAATATGTTGAGGGTTATTTATGAAGAGAACTTTAATGCCAAGCTTCTTCGCAAGTTCCGACGCTTTAACATCAAAAGGTATGTGAATCCCTGGAGCGTTCTTATCAGGCAGAAGTTTAAAATACTCGGCCCAAGAAATGAAGTTCTTACTTGAACCCTTAATCCTGACAAACCTTATTTTTGACATATTAACCACAACATTTGACTTTAGAATAGAAGCAGCTCTAACAGCAACATAATCCGTTGTAACTCCAGGTTTAAGTCCTCCAAGTACAACTCTTTTACTCCTATAAGTTATGTCTTTGAAATCAATGTACTTTGCATGAAGGATTTTAGAGATCAAAAAGGCGTTCAATTTTGTGACAAATATACCCACATCATCAAGGTCCTTTGAACTCTTAGAAAAATGCCTCAATACATCTTGATAATATCTTGCTACAGAACCACCGCCAGTAACAATCACAAAATTGCGATTGGACAGCACCCTTCTTAAAGAATTTAAAAGAGTAAAATTATTGTGCTTATGTATCAAAGACCCTCCTAAAGAAATTACCAGAGTGTTCATCTTGCGGATAATCCAATTAGTGAAATGCCAACAATCAAAAATATAACCGCTATCTTCTTTTTCGTGTTTATCTCCTCATTCAAAAAGGCCTTGGATAGAAGCATTATCCACACATAAGACATAGAGACAAATGGGTAAACAACAGACAGGGGCTCAAACTTCAACGAATAAATAAATGGCACAGTTGATACTCCATAGAACAAAAATCCAAGTAGGAGCTTATAATTGTGCAAAAGACCTTTAACAGTTAATTTCCCTGAAGAGCCAAGCTTAAAGAACAATGCTCCGAATGCCCCCATCCATGTCGATAAAAGATTCAATGAGAAAGCTATCAGAAGGTTATTTGCCATCACTTACCACCTCCAAAACCAAGTATAATAAGCCCTGCAAAGATTACGAAGACACCTGCCCATCTCAAAGGTGGGAATGCCTCTTTAAGTACAACCTTGGATAAGATTGAAACCCAAATAAAAGTGCTTGACATGAAAGGAAATATAGTAGAAAGCTCACCCTTCCTCAAACTTGTTATCATAAGAAAAGCGGAGATGCCATATACAAAAAGACCCGCATATAACAGCGGAGATTGAATAACCAAAAGTAGGTCATTATGAGATTTTGTAATAGCAAGTTTGTATAATACTTGACCAAAAGCGGCTAGAAGAGCGGCTATAGAAACTGATATAATAGCGGATGTATCTGTTTTCTTCTTTGATTTAATTTTTTTAACCACAAGAAGAACAAAACCTCATCGTTTAAAAAATTTACGAATTACAAAATTACAAGTTATCTAAGTGATAACACTCCTTTTTAATACTGCATGAATCGCACTTTCTACTGTTGGCGTGGATTCTCGGAAGATTCCCCTTCATGGTCTTAATCATTCTTAAAAATAAGTTCTCAATCTGCGTTTCAGATATAGAATTAAAATTAATGGGGAAAACTCTCCTCTTATCAAGCAAGAATAAAAAAGTTTTATCAACTACAAAATTCTTACTCAAAAGATAAGCGTAACCAAGCATTTCCATCTTATCTGATTGCCAAATATTTTCAGAAGTGGATTTTGAAAACCTAAACTTAATTGGAAAAGCCCTGCCTCCAATAACAAGGAGCTCATCAATCCTTCCAGAAAGCACATTACCTATAAAATCCCGTTCAAACATTCTTCCAAAAGACATACTAAAAGCGGATGTATCTTCAAAAGAAATTCCAAATTCTGAGAGAATATTCTTAGTAGCATCAAGAACAAACTTTGATTCTGGTGATGAAAAATCTCTTGATTTCAACTCATCCAACAGCCCTGAGATATTATCCTCAAAAGAGTTCTCAAAGAGTTCAAACCCCATCTTCTTGTTCAAGTAAAACTTTCTCGGGCAGAAGTAATAATCTCCAATAGATGAAACATTAAATCTCATATTACGATGCAAATCGCAAATCTTTACATATAAAAAACTATTGGAATAACAAATTAAACGTAACCACAACATTTTTTAATAGACACACATTCATAACCTTATGGACACATATAGCAGATTTAATCTAATAAAAAGCGTCGGAGAAGAGATAATAACTGAAGATGAATTGAAGAATCTTCTGAAAGAAAAAAAACACCCAATTGCATACGACGGATTTGAACCGAGCGGAATAATGCATATAGCACAAGGATTAATGAGAGTAATAAACATAAACAAGATGACTAAAGCTGGATGCAAATTCAAAATGCTGATAGCTGATTGGCACGCCTGGGCGAATAACAAGTTCGGCGGAGACCTTAACAAAATACGCGATGCAGGAAAGCTGTTTATAGAGATATGGAAAGCCCTCAACATAGATGAGGAAAATGTGGAGTTTATCTGGGCAAATGACCTAATAAGAAAGGAGGATTATTGGAAGACAGTTATGAGAATAGCAACAAACTCCACTCTAAAAAGGATTATAAGATGCGGGCAAATTATGGGAAGAAAAGAAAGTGAGGTCTTATCCGCCTCTCAAATAATATACCCCTGCATGCAAGCGGCGGATATTTTCACATTGAAAGCAGACATATGCCAACTTGGAATAGACCAAAGAAAGGTAAATGTTCTTGCAAGGGAAATAGCTCCAAAGTTGGGCTATAAAAAACCCGTGGCTGTCCACCATCACATGCTCATGGGCCTGCAAGCGTCAAAGGTGAATTCAAATGCTGACAAAGTAGAACAGGTAATTGAATTAAAAATGTCAAAGTCAAAACCTAACAGTGCTATATTTATGACAGACACTGAAGAGCAGGTAAACAAAAAAATAAGAAAGGCCTACTGCCCCGAGAAACAAATTGAGAACAACCCAATAATAGAATATTGTAGATATATCATATTCCAAAAATACAAAACTTTAAAGATAGAAAGGCCTGAAAAGTATGGCGGAGACCTCGAAGTAACTTATGATGAATTAGTGTCAAAATACAGATCAGGAGAAATATATCCCTTGGATTTAAAAAATGCCGTTGCAAAGTATCTAAATGAGATGATAGAACCTGTGAGGAAGCATTTTAATAAAAATGAAAAAGCTAAAGAACTGTTAGAAAAAGTAAGGTCTTACCAAATAACAAGATAAATAAATCAAATGCAAGATACATTCTAAAAGGTGAGTAATATGGACTATGAAAGTGCATCAGAACTTGCAATCAAGCTCGCATTAAAAGGCGGAGCAGAGTATGTAGATATAAGAGCAGATAAAGAAGAGTCAAACGCATTTGCAATGCACAATGGCATTCTAAACTTCGCAACATCAAGCAAGAGCGAAGGAATAGGTGTAAGAGTGAAAAAGAGGGGGTGGGCTTTTTTCTCAACAAACAATTTAACAAGAGAGAGTATAAAAAAACTTGTTGATAAAGCATTGATTCAAGCAGAGAGGATAAAACTTGGTCATCAATCTGAAATGTCAAAAGAAAAGGTTTGGAAGAAAAAATACGCAGTCAAGGCAAAGATAAAAACAAATGAGTTAAGCCCAGAGGAAAAAATAAACTTATTAAAATCATTGGAGAAAGAAACAAAGGATAAAGTAGATGGCAGAACATTTTACTTATCAGATTCAATTAGAGAGCGGCTCATATTAAATTCAGAAGGAACAAGAATAAAGAGCATAATCCCACAGGTTTACTCTTATTATGTAATATCAATAATTGAAGGAAGCAAAACCTCGGAACACTTCTTATCATTTGGAGCAAGTTCCGGCTATGAAACTTGGAAGAAATGGAACCTAAAGAATAGGATTAAAAAAGAAGCAGAAGCTCTTAGAAGGGGGTTAAAAGAAGGAATAAAGGTGAAGCCCAGCGTCAAAGATGTTGTAGTAGCTCCGGAGGTAACAGGAATAATTGTTCATGAAAGTTGCGGTCACCCACTCGAAGCGGACCGGGTCCTTGGAAGAGAAGCTGCTCAAGCAGGTGAATCCTTTGTAAAGCCAAACATGCTTAACAAGCTCATAGGAGGTGTGAATGTAAATATAGCTGACGACCCAACACTTGAAAAGAGTTTTGGATACTACTTATACGACGACGAAGGTGTGAAGGCAAAGAGAAAAATGCTCATGAAAAATGGCCGTATAAATGAGTTCTTACACAACAGGGAAACTGCATCTGAATTAGGAGTTAAAAGCAATGGAAGTGCAAGAAGCACAAGCTACGCCTTTGAACCAATTGTTAGAATGTCTAACACATTCATGCTGCCCGGTGATTATAAAGAGGAAGAGCTAATAGAAAATGTCAAAGATGGTATATATGTAAAAAGTTTTATGGAGTGGAACATAGACGACAAAAGGTTGAATCAGAAATATGTGGGAGCAGAGGCATATGAAATAAAAAACGGCAGGTTAGGAAAGCCAGTACTAAATCCTGTTATTGAAATAACTACACCCGAACTTTATCAAGCAGTAGATGCTGTCGCAAACAACACAGAATACTTCGCAGGCACATGTGGAAAGGGTGAGCCCATGCAAGGCATACCTGTATGGTTTGGAGGCCCAAGCTTCAGAATGAGAAAAATATTTGTGAGGTAATCACCATGGAAACCCTAAATTTCTTTATGAAAGAACTTGAAAAAAGAGGAGCAGAAGATATAGTTTTAAAAGCGGAAAAAACGCACAACTACCAAATAAAATTCTACAACTCAAAAATTGATATTGTTAAGGAATACGACTTCTCAAAAATACTTGTGTTTGCAACAAAAGGTAGAAAAACCATACTAACAAGTGTGAAAGCAGTTGACAAGAAAAGCTTGACAAGAAAAGCTTCTGAAATAGTAAAATTCCTCTCCATGCTTCCTGATTCAGATTACAGAGGAATAGCTGATGGACCTTTCAAGTATAGGAGCAACAAAAACATGGCAAGCAAGGAAGCTATGAACATTCCAAAAGCAATAAAGATGTGCGAAGATGCTATCAGCACAGCAGTTAATAATGGAGGAACAAGAGTAGCAGGAGTGCTTGAGGGCTCAGTTACAGATGAAGAATTGATAAGCAACCACAATGTAAAAGCAAAGCAAAAGGAAACTCAAACATACCTGTCTATAAGAGTGCTGACGGACCACACAAAAGGAACAAGCTCTGGTCATATGACTTCCATAGCGAGGAATTTAAAAGATCTAAAAGCCAAAGATAAATCTGAACAGGCAGCCGAAATAAGTTTACAGGGAGTGGAAACAAGAAAGATTCCTGTTGGAAAATATGACATAATTTACTACCCGCTTGCTTCAGCTTCCATAATAGAAAACATAGGAGATGCAGCCTCAATATTCAATGTTGAAACCCAAAGCTCATGCTTTATAAACAAGTTAGGTAAAAAAGTAGCCAACGAAAAGGTTACAATAAGTGACGACCCAACAAACAATAAGATACCCGGGTCAAGTTTATTTGATGATGAAGGCGTTCCAACAAAGCGTAACAGAATAATAGATAAAGGTGTGTTCAAGAAGTATCTGCATAACACATCCACAGCAAAGAAATACAAAACAAAAACAACTGCCAATGCAGGACTTCCAATGCCGGAAGCAACATCAACCAAACTACACAGAGGCGACTCAAGTATAGAGGAGATGATACGCACAACAAAGAAGGGCTTACTAATAACAAACACTTGGTACACAAGATTCCAAAGCTATATAAAAGGCGACTTTTCAACAATTCCAAGAGATTCCATCCTAATAATCAAGAATGGGAAAATATCAGGAGCTACTACAGGAATAAGATTAAACGACAACTTAATACGACTAATGAGCAACATAGAGCTTTTAGACAGAAAAGTTGAACCAATCGCCGGTTGGGAGACAGAGCGGATAAACCAAATTCCCATATTCAAAGTAAAGAATGTGCTTGTAACAAGACCAAAATAAAATGAGGAAGAATCATGAAAAAGGAAGAAGTCAAAGACGAAAAACCAAGCGTTGATAAGATAGTTTACAACTTCCACTTAAATGAGGACGAAGAAAAGAAACTGCTTGAGGCCAAAGTAAAAATACTTCAAGAGCAGCTGCGCCTCCTAAAATCCCCACCATTAATACTGGCAGAAGTTAAAGAAAAAATAAATGATGAAGAAGCAGTTGTAAAGCTTGAGAACGGCAACCAATTCTTAGTGAAGATAAACCTTGGCGTAGGAAAGCTTGAAGCAGGCGATTCTGTGTTTTTGGAGCAGAAGAACCTAAGCATTGTAAGAAAAACAAAGTCAAAAAAATCGTTCAATGTAGAACAGTTTGTCATAATTGAAAAGCCGGACATATCCTGGAAAAAGGTTGGTGGATTAGATGAGCAGATAAAAGAGATAAAGGAGGTTATAGAACTTCCACTGAAAAAGCCTGAACTGTTCAAGCGTGTGGGAATACAGCCACCAAAGGGAATTCTACTATATGGACCTCCGGGCACTGGAAAAACGCTGATGGCTAAAGCCGTCGCAGCTTCAACAAATTCAACTTTTATTGAGATAGTTGCCTCAGAACTTGTTCAAAAGTTCATTGGCGAAGGGGCTAAACTCGTCAAAGAGCTGTTCAAACTTGCAAGGGAGAAAGCTCCAAGCATAATATTCATAGATGAACTGGACGCACTCGCTGCAAGAAGAATAGATGTTGGAACCTCCGGCGAAAGAGAAGTTCAGAGAACATTTATGCAACTCTTAGCTGAAATAGATGGATTCAAACCCCTCAGCAAGGTAAAAATTATTGGATGCACAAATCGAATAGACATACTTGACCCAGCAATTTTAAGACCGGGAAGGTTAGACAGGCTGATAGAAGTCCCCCTACCCAATGAGGAAGGAAGATTAGAAATCTTAAAGATACACACAAATAAGATGAACCTGAAAAAAGTCAATTTGAAAAAGATAAGCAAAATGACTAAAGACTTTTCAGGAGCCGAGCTAAAATCTGTATGCACAGAAGCCGGTTACTTTGCCATTAGGGAAAACCGCGAGTACATAACAGAAGAGGACTTTAAAAAAGCCATTAAAAAGGTCAAAAAGACAATAGAAGAAGACGAGTCATACAAGGCAATGTTCGGCTGAAGAAACAGAATAAATGAGGCGCTCAGCATTAAAGCCAAGTCACAGCCGAAGCTCTTTGGTGTTCACATCATCATCGCGCCAAAGGAACAATACAATAACAGCTTATAAATTTAATCTTTTAAATCTCCATTTAATAACAGTTTTCACAGCAATTAAACCATCCCACCACTTTAATTTCTTACCCTCCTTAGAGGACCTTGGTTTATAGGAAATGGGAACCTCAACAATTTTATAGCCGAGGCGGATGAGCTTAGCAGTAACTTCAGTCTCCCAATCAAAACGATTTCCCTCTGCATTTACTAAAATTTTTTTGAGTGTTCTGTGAAAGACCTTGTAAACAGTAGCTTCATCAGTTAAATGTGTGCCGTAGAGAAGATTAAATATGAAAGTCACAATTCTGCCCCCCCACGCGAGAGGAGGGATTTTAACATGTTTACTTCTAAAGCGGGACCCATAAACAATTAGGGTCTTTCCTTCCAGAATAGGCTTTATTAATTTGTTATATTCATGGGGATCCGTCTCTAAGTCTGCATCTTGAATCAAAAAGATGTCGCCAGTTGCCTTTTTTATCCCATACTTAACAGCACTGCCCTTACCACCATTTGGTTTAGAATATACAAAAATATTATTGTACTTCTTACTCAAAGAACGCATAATGTTCAATGAATTATCGGTGGAGCCATCGTCAACAGCTATAATTTCTTTTTTTATGATAGTGTGCACAGATTCAACTAAATGAATAACCTGACCCACTGTTTTTTCTTCGTTATAAACAGGGATGATAACTGAAAGCTTCATCAACAAAGTATGAAATTCAAAGAATTTAAATAAGTATCGTTACATAATAAATGTGCGGGGTTATACAATGTCACCAAAAAAAACAAATGAAAAGAACTTTTTGATTGTATATGTTTTAACTTTTGCAAGCGCGTTGATTGCTTATTTTATAAGAATATTCTTCGCCAAAAATTTAAGCGTTTACCAATACGGTTTGTTCTACGCAGCATTCACTTTAGTTATGTCCCTTTGTATTATTAGAGACTTAGGAATGTCCGAATCACTCATCTACTTTCTAAACAAGTTCTTGGTTAATAAAAATCTTAGAAAGATAAAAGAAACCTTAATCATCTACTTAAAGACGCAGTTAACAACTACTACTCTTATAAGTGCTTTAATAATTTTGTTTTCTAAGATACTTGCAGAATATTATCTGAAAGATCCGCATGCTCAAAAAATAGTTGTAATCCTCGCGTTTGCGTTCATTGCAAGAACATTTTTTGACTTTGTTAATAACAGCTTGAATGCTCTGCAGAAATTCGTAACTAAGAATGCAATAGAGTTATCATTCAAAATTTCAGTTGTAATAACATCCTTAATACTGTTTTCAAAAAATAATGGTGCTGAACTTCCAGCATTAGCTTACCTCTTTGGATTCAGCTTCGCCTCAATTATTGGATGGGTAATACTCATCCAAAACTTTCCAAACATAAAGAAGGTGAAGGTTAATACCAGCAAAGAGTATCAGAAAGAAATGCTCAGGTATGGTATTCAAATTTTCTTCTCGGCGGGTGCAGGTATCATATTAACTTACTCCGACATTATATTAATTACTCTTTTGAAAGGGGCAACTCTTGTAGGTTATTACAATGTGGCTTTGCCATCTTTTTCAACATTAATTATTATATTCTCACCAATAACAGGGGCTTTGTTTCCAATAATTTCCCGTCATTACCACAACAAAGATAAACGAGCCATTGAAAACATCCTATCTTTAATTTACAACAATTTACTAATAGCTACCTTACCCTTAAGCATTATATTTGTCGTATTTGCTCCTTCAATTATTCAAATACTATTTGGGGCAAAGTATCTGCCCGCCTCAAATGCTTTAAGAATCTTATCAGCATTCTTCACATTCACAACAATTAGAAACTTCAACTTCCCAGTGATAGCAGGAATAGGCAAGGCAAAGGAACGGTCAAAAATTATGTATGAAGGTGCATTATTCAATATTATACTTGACATCATTCTAATTCCAAAATTCGGAATATCAGGAGCTGCTCT
>Ga0256842_1001058_pt1 | contig 22972 bp, 9 predicted proteins | sample 4559240metaG_FD_185973 | JGI IMG/M metagenome (GOLD analysis project Ga0256842, IMG submission 185973) | Hydrothermal vent microbial communities from Guaymas Basin, Mexico - 4559-240 | ecosystem: Environmental > Aquatic > Marine > Hydrothermal vents | place: Mexico: Guaymas Basin | collected... | reverse complement strand
CCCTACAGAGAGGGGAAGCTTAAGAAAGGTATCCTTAAAAAGAAATGGTAAAGTAATCAGCATATTAGATGTATATGACCTACTTTTAAAAGGAGATAAAAGCAAAGACAAAAGATTAAAACATGGAGATATAGTTTATGTGCCTTTAGTTGGACCTTTAGTTGGTATCGCTGGAAATGTTAGAAGGCCTGCAATTTATGAATTAAAAAAAGAAACTAATTTAAGTCAGGCAATAAAGCTGGCTGGTGGACTTTTACCTGTTGCCTGGAATCAAATGATACAGGTAGAAAGAATAGAAAATAACACTCGGAAGATTGTTTTAGATATATCTGTAAGTGATGAAAAAAAAATGAAGGATTTTAAACTCAAGGATGGGGACCTTATAAAGGTTTTTTCAGTTTTACCTGAAGCTGTTAACAGAATTGAACTTATAGGAAATGTGGCTCGTCCTGGCATCTATGCATATCATCAAGGTATGAGGCTCAGTGAAATTATTAAAAATACAAAAGACCTTCTGCCAGACACATACCTTGATTATGCACTTATAAAAAGATATATCTTTGAGACTGGTGAGACAAAATTAGTTCCTTTTAGATTAAAAGATGTCTGCCTAAAGAAAAAAGATGTTGCATTGCAACCCAAAGATAAAATTTATGTCTTTTCAAAATGGTTTTTTGAACCAAAGCCTACAGCTTCTGTGGAGGGAGAAGTTAGAAAGCCAGGTAGCTATCAAATCCCTGAAAAAAATTTTCGGGTGAAGGATCTTATCCTTTTATCAGGAGGTTTAACAAAGAATGCATATTTGGATAAGGCTGAAATTTATAGATTAGATAAACGAGAGAAAAAGAGGTTTTTAATTACCTTCAATTTAAAGAAGGCAATGGCAGGGGATCCTGAACATAATATACAGCTTGAGGATTTAGACAGGGTAGTTATTCATTCTATATGGGAGTATCTCCCAAAACAAACTGTGTCTATTTATGGAGAAGTAAACAAGCCAGGGGAATATACTTTTACACCTGGGATGAGAATAAAAGATTTGGTCTTTGCTGGTGGAAATATAAAAGAATCTGCATATCTAAGAGAAGCAGAACTAAGTTCTTATAAAATAATAAATGGAGAGCTTTGCGAGATAGATCATCGCAAGATAAACCTCAAAAAGGCCCTGGAGGGTGACCCAAAAAATAACATTTTTCTTAAACCCTATGACAGACTTTTTGTAAAAAAGATCTCAGAGTGGCAACGTATAGAGTATGTAGATATCTCAGGTGAGGTCCTTTTTCCTGGTAGATATGTGATTAAAAAAGGGGAGAGGCTTTCATCTGTCCTTAAAAGGGCAGGTGGATTTACTGATAAGGCATACTTAAAAGGTGCGGTATTTACACGAAAGAGGGTTCAGGAACTGCAACAAAGGCAAATAAATGAGATGATTGATCGGTTAGAAAGGGAACTAATGGTAGGTGGGATAGCCAAAACAGGTACTGCTATAACCTCAGAGGAGGCAAAAATCAGTGCAGAAGAGGCAAAGATGAAAAGGGAATTTTTGGAAAGGTTGCGAAATATAAAGGCAAAGGGAAGACTAGTAATACATTTAAGACCACTAGAGGAATTTAAAGGAACACCAGATGATATAGAATTAGAAGATGGAGATAAACTTTATATTCCCTCTAATCCTCAGACCATTCAAGTAGTTGGGGCTGTCTATAATCCAACCGCATTTATTTATACACCTGGTACGGATATCTCCTACTATATAGAAAAGGCTGGCGGTTATACAAGGACTGCAGACAAAAAGAAATTATATGTGTTAAAGGTAGATGGCACTGGCATAAGACCAGGTAGTTGGCCTTCTAGAACTTTTTGGTGGGAACCAAGGCATAGGACAATGCTTGACCCTGGTGATACTATTGTTGTTCCTGAAAGGTTAGAAAAGATTGCATGGATAAGAAATATAAAGGATATAACAACAATCCTATATCAACTTGCAGTTACAGCAGGGGTAGTTATTGCGGCATATTAAAATATTGACAAATAAGTAACATTAATATAACAAAAATATATTAAACAGTTATAGCAAAGAGGACTGCAAGTTGTGGAGCAAAGGTAGCGCTTGTTAAAAAATAACACTCAAGGTAAGCCAGGACCATATTCAAGTCTTGTAAGCCCAAGATGTTTAAAAGAAACAAGAATAGAGTTTGGGAGTTCTTATGAAAATTTTTAATAGGCTTTTCATTTTTATGCTTATTTTTTTATGGGCCCTCCCATCAACTGGCCAGGATTTACACCTTAACTATTTAAGGGACTACCCAACCACCCTTACCCTGCCAAAAGGGATGTGGGAGATAAGTGTTTCCTATGGGATGGTAAATGATGCCATTGATATATTTGATGTAAGGGAAAAGGAATTAAAGAATATTAGCAAAAAGTTTGCTGTTAGTGGGGTGGGAAACTACTATGACCTTCCCATAAGGGTAAACTATGGGTTGACTGACAAACTATCTGTTTTAAGCAATTTTACCTATAGGTGGATAGACTATGGGAGCAGTGAACTAAAGGTAAAAAGCTACTGTCTTGGGCTAAGAGGAAACTTAATAGGTGAACAAGGAGGTTTTTTTCCATCCATCTCATTTGATTTTGGCACAAGGGGAAACATAGCAGATGATCAAACTTTTAGAGAGCCTTTTGAGATAAATTATTACCTTAATAAAATGCTTCCACAACTTTCTCCAAAACTTAGCACAGAAGTTAACGAACATGTCTGGCTTAACTATGAGACAGAAAATACGACCATAAGACATAAAATAGAAAAGGTAGATATAAGGAATATGAAAGACTATAACATATACTGTAGAATAACTCTTGGAAAGACTACAGAATATTTTTATCCAAATATTTTTTTTGAGTATGGTAAAAATTGGATAAAGACAAAGGTAGGGGAAAATCTCACAAAAAATATTATAGATTATTTACCGGATGAGTATAAGGACAGAGTGTTAAAATTGTCGGACCTAGATAGGCATGAGGAGTACTGGAAGATAGGTATGAGTCTTCTTATAAAGACTCCATTTAAGACCTTAACTCATATAGAATACAATTATATTTCAATAAATAGGGGAAAAAAACTTGATTATGAGCCAATAAACCATATCCTAAAAATGGATATAAACTACTCCATTAGTAAAAATGTGATATTTACTATAGGTGGTATTTATCTACACAGGCAGTTTAATGGGGTGCTGCCATTTATGTACAATAGATATTCTCAGACTACATTTGACCACAAATATGGATGGGCAAAAATAGGGCTTACATTTTTATTTGGAAAATAATCTGCCTAACACATCCCCAAAATTGCATTTATTACCTTTTACACCTCATCTATTGTTACTTGGCCATTTCTAGCTAGGTCATTGTAAGACTTTGGCATTCAAATACCTAAAAACTGGTTTATACACTTTTGTACCTCATCAATAGTAGTTTGACCATCACAAAGAATTGCTGTTTATTAAAAAAACATATTGACAAAAATGAAATTTCCGTGTAATGTTTCAAACGTAAATATTTAAAATATGGGACAGAGTTCAAAGGTTATTCTTTGATATTTTTTTGCTTTTATTTCTACTATTTTCAGTTAATACGATTTGGGGAGCTCCTATAACTCTTGTAAAGGTAAGTGGTTTTGTAGGTGAGGAGCTAACTATCCCTTTAGTCTTGAACTATGATACTTTGAAAATCTTGAAGACCCAATTGTAGAGATAGGGGCTGCTGCCCAAGCTGCTGACAAAGAGGTGGTTTCTAACATACTTCCTGATGGTGTCCTTAGGATTGGCATATTGGGCCTTAATCAAAAAGTTGTTGAAGAAGGTCTTTTGGCAAATAATAGAGAGATAACATTTAAAGAGTTAAGGAGGTAGCCATGAAAAGGTATAAAAAATTTGCGACAACTATTGTGAATAATCTTTGTTACTTATGTATGTTCTCATGGGTTTGTGTAAGGTCACCTACTTAGTTATATTCCCATGCACCTTATAGGTTGCAGAAAAGAATGGATAACATTTAAAGAATTTAAGGAGGTAAGCGTGAAAAGGTATCAAAAATTTGCGACAACTATTCTGAGTATTCTTTGTTTTTTTGCTGTTTTTACAACGGGTAGTGTTAGGGCCTTGGCGCAGGATGATAATTGTACTTCCATTACCGGGCCAAATGATCCAGCGGTACTCGACATGATTGAAAAGGGAGTCCCCTGGCTCATCTCTAAGCAAAATGCTGACGGTTCGTGGGGCTCGAGTAATCGGGTCGCTGAAACAGGGCTGGCTGTGACCGTGCTGGAAGATTATCTGGCCTCTAAGGGAAAGGCTATCTGCGCTGATCCAACCGAGGGCTGGAGCGAGCTGGAACTTGCAGCCAGGGATGCGGCCATCAAGGGGCTCAACTACATTCTCAGCAAGCAGGAGATTCGGGACATTTCTGTTCAGCCTGCCGGGGACCCTGATACCAACCACAATGGCAAGGGGATCGTATTTTACGATAGTAGTAATCATGAGATATATGAAGGGGCCATTGCCATGATGGCCATTGCCAGCAGCCGCTGTCCCATTCTTCAGACTGGCACTGATCTCACCCTTAGCGATAACTCAACCTTTACCCTTACAGCCGTGGATGTGGCTGGAGACGGCACTAATGATACCCTGAACGAGGTGCTGCAGGACCTGGTTGACTATTATGCCTATGCCCAGAATGATGAAGACACAGGCTCGGCCCGAGGCGGCTGGCGGTATACGGCCAACTCCGGTGACTCGGACAATTCCAATACCGGCTGGGTGACCTTTGGCCTTGGTTTTGCCCAGACCCCAATCTACGGCTTCAGCGTAACCATTCCCCAGTTTGTCTTGGATGAACTGAATATCTGGATCGATTACATCCAGAACGATGTTAATGGCGACGCCAATGACGGGGGTTCGGGTTATGACAGCCCAAATTATTGGGTCAACATCCTAAAGACAGGCCATCTCCTCTATGAGATGTATCTCGTTGGAGATGACATGACCAGCCCCAGGGTAAAGGCGGCTGTGGACTACATTGCCCGTCACTGGAACGACCCTAATGATGAGCCAGGCTGGCGGTCTAATGGAGGGGCCAGCAACTATCACGCCATCTTTAATATGGTCAAGGGTTTTGGTGCCCTTGGTTTTAAAACGGTTGACGGCCATGATTGGTATCAGGAATTTGCTCAGGCCATCTGTGAGGAAAAGAATTCCATTGATTTTGATGGCAACGATCAATATTACTGGTCCGGTTGTAACTGGGGAAATGATATTCTCTGCACCGAATGGGCCATTTTGAGCCTCCAGAGGGTCGTTCCCGTGAACTTTACTGAGATTGGGAATGTGACTGTTGACTATATCGGCGAGACCTCTGGCTGCCTGGGAGATGAGGTTAGTCTTTCAGCCCGCTTGACCGATGAGGACGGCAAGCCAATCTCCAATCAGGAACTTCAGTTTGTCTTTATGATGGGTGATAAAGCATTACAGACGGTTCCGGCACAGACCGATGAGAATGGTACCGCGAGTGTGACTACCACTCTGGATTTTGACCTAGAGGAGCCAGATCTTGATCTTATAAATGGCCAGAACCAGGACGAGGGTTTTAACGCGACCTTTAAGAGCGATCATGTCTATCTCCTGGTCCGCTACGTGGGCGCCAAGGTGGATACTGATGGTGATGGGAAACCCGATAAGGAATATTCCGGTGCCCGGGAACAGACAGACTTTGACCTCAGTACCACCTATGAGTGGGACTTTGACGGTGACAGTAAGGGAGATCTGAATGCCAACGGCACCACTGCCTGGATCGTGGATCACATCTATCCCAATGACTGCCCGGCTAAATATTGGCCAAAGGTAAGGATAAAATTTTGCCAGCGTGCCGTGGATAATTCAACTACCGATGCCCCTACTCCCTGGAGTGATGCGAAGAGGGTGGTTGTGGAACCGCCGGGTATTTATATCGTAAAGGCCTATGCGATTGATACCCAGCGCATCAAGGTAATATTTAACAAACCCTTAAATATGGCTACGGTTGACAACACTGATTTTTGCCTCCAGATGCCTGATGGAAGGAAGATTCCCAAACCTCACACTAATGAGGAAATAAAAATTGAGGATATCAACAATTGGGGAGAGTACTCGGTCACCCTTCATGTAATCAACTATGAGTGGGAAATGGGTGACACAGGCTCTATCTGCCTCTCTGGTAAAGATGTAATAGAGTCCAGCGACGGAGAAGGGAATGTTGTTGCCTGTGAAGGATGTAACGGTACCTGCAGAACCGTTGTTGGCCCGCCGCCAGATGTGCAGATTGGGGCATTTGACACCGACAATGACAACCAGATAGACCACTTTGCCATTTATTATAGTGGGGGCTTTGCTGTTCCCGAATCAAATGCTACGGTCAATGGTATCAATATGAATATCTCTACCGAGCAGCTTTCAGGAATCTGGGATCGTCCATATGAATGGAATATAACTAATGCCACTTTGATAAATGACCATACCCTCTGGGTAACGGTGGGTGAGTCAGGTTATTTTGATGACTTGCACAGAACGCCTTGTTTTGATCTGAAAGTCAGCAGTCTTGGTAACCTGACAGATCTTTCAGGTAATGCCCTTGACCTGGACCTCTTTGGTTATGATGGAAACTTGAGCACTTGCAGGGAAAATCGTTACAACCTGTATCCACCCAAGATCTCCAAGGCCGAATTTAGTGGGTGTGAAATTAGGGTGGTTATAGATGGTGCTGTTGATCCTGCGACAATAGACCCGTCAGACTTTGTCCTTACCCTGGGTCAGGATACGGAGTTCAAAATTGCCGGTATGTGGACCAACGAGTGGGCGGGACAGACCACTGTCTTTCTGATGCCTAAATCCTCTGATGAGTGCTTTGACTGCACGGCTGGAGGAACAGTAGCCTTTGCCGATCCTGGAGTTGTCGCCACTTATCCAGCCGGGATATTTGGCCTTACAGTTCAAAATAAAGATACCTCTTCAGTCGAACTGGAGCCCTGTGAAGAGAGTGGACCTTATGTAGACACCTTCTCCTTGGACACTAACAATGACGGAATGATAGACCGCTTTGTCCTCTACTCTGGGTGTGAAGAGGTCTTTGAAGGTTCTTTAGATCCCAACTCCACAATAGAGGTCTCAACCGAGGACATCTATGGCCGTCCTTATACCTGGAATGTAACTAGTACGAAACTGAGTGATGATGGTCATCACCTGGTCATAGAGGTTGAGCCGAGCGGTTTTGCCGATAAGAATACCATGGCCGCTATTAATATTTCAAACAGCGGCTTGAGCCTGAATGGGCAGTCTATTGACGGTCAATATATGGCTTATCAGACCTTTGAGCCTAAGAATCCCGGCCTAAATGCTTGGTATGATCCAGTGAACAACCAGCTTCATGTCTGGCTTGATCTGCCCTATAGTGCGAGCGGGTCTAACTGGAGGGAATCGAACTGGTATAATGACGCCACCTTCTTATCATCAAATCGCTCACCAGCAGATGATTTTGAAGGTATGAATGTAGATCTGAGTGGGGCAACCTATGTAAATTCTGGTTCTTGCTGTGGGGAACTGGTAATCCAATTGGCCCAAAATGCCTTGGCTGTGCCAGGAAATGGGGAGTCTGTCACCTATAGTATTACCCTGAAGGAACAAAATGGCCTCTCTTATGCTAGGCTTGGTCTGCCAGTTACAGGAGGATTTTTTGCCGATTTCTGGGCCCCTATCTCTGAGATAAATAACGGGCATATATATGTAATGGATATTACTGGTCAGGTAACCGATAACGAGAATATCGTTTCTCGAGCGGCAGTCACTGCCTGGGTGATGAAAAAACACGGTACTGGTTCGGTCTTTATCAATTATAATGGCCTGAGCTATCACTGGGAGGATTATGAGGGTCTCTTTGATAGGGCCTTTGAGCGGCACCAGTCTACTACGTTCTATCTCAAGTTCGCAAAAGGTGTGCCGGTGGACATAAGTTCGTCTGCTGAACTGGAACCGGATGAGTGGGAGGCCAAGGCGGTCACCTTCAACCCGACAACTGGACAGATCTTACTTGGAGAGAAGGTTATCGGCTATGTGCCTTACTATTGGGGCCCATGGGGTTCTTCTCCTGTGGCACGGGCATATACGGATGAGAATGGGCACTATCTCCTTCATGTGATCAACAATGTCAGTGCTGGAGACCCTGTTGTGCTTACAGTCACTCGACAGACGGCTGAAGGTTTCAGGATGGTTCCAGTGACAGGCGTGGCCTCGGCTGATGCCGATTTCTACATCAACTTTAATGCTGTGTATAATAAAGATGAGGGAAAGGCTTACAGCCACGATATCAATCTGGCCATGACACAAGAGGCCCCAATTCAGACTGCCTCGTTTGAAAGGGGTCAGTGGTCTATGATAGCTGTGCCGGTCAAGAAGGTTTACTACCGGGATAGCGACAGCATCCCCTCTCTAGTGCCTAAGAACTGGCCAGAGGTGCCGGTTGACAATAATCTCTCTGATGCAGAAATTATCATGAGAGACGGAGTTCCATATTCTGGAGATTTGAGATGGGGAACGGAGATGCTCGGTGCCGATGACAAGGGCATCCACTATAATTATGGAGGCCAGGGTGACCTCAAGGCCTTAGTCGGTGGACACGCCTATCTTGTTGGCCATGAGTGGAGTTCTGAGGGCTTTGCCTGTATTCATGAAAGTTCAGAGAAATACTATTTCTTCGGAGAGCCTCTTGGGGATACAGATTCCTTTACTCTCAGCCCTGCTGGTCAGAACAACGGCTGGTACATCCTCTACAACTGGACCAATCAATCAGTTGCAGATATCCTAAATGCTGATGTTGACTATGTAATGACCCTGACCGATGGTGGCTATCGGAGCCAGGACGATGCGGGCTCTGGAGACCTTTTGAAGGCTACAGATCCATCAATGGTCATTATCCATACAGGGGCTCAGACTACCTGGCCGGTGCCAACACCGTAGTAGAGTAAACAAGTTATAGGGGGTGACCTAAAGGGTCACTCCCTATAAGATTAAGGTCTTTTGTAATCGATTATATTCAGTATATTATGAAGCAACTGAATTTTATGATGAGATGTTTTTTTATTGAGTGAATGGATTTAGCGAGCTATGCGAGTGTCGGGCTAAACTAAATCTAAATAAATTTTTCATGTCATGTTAGGGGAGATTAGATGAGCTTCAAGAGGAAGCACACCCAGTGGTGGTTATTGCCGGTACTATTGGTGATCACGGTTATATGGGTTCAGGTCCCTGAAAGTTGCGTTATGGCGTGGGAAGGTCAGTTTGCCATGGAGCCTGTCCATTTCTCCAATAGACAAGCGACTCCAGTGATACACGTGTTTCAAGGTGTGATTATAGGGGCAGGAATAGACATCGGCCTGGGAGACGAAGTGGCCGCTTATGATTCTGAAGGTCGTGTTTGTGGAGTTGGTGTGGTCGGGGATCCAAGTCTTGGGCTCTATTTCCCAAATCAATTCTGGATCAAGGTCTATGGAGATGATCCAAATACCACTTTTGTAGAAGGGCCGGTCGAGGGGGAAAAACTGAGTTTCCGTTTCTGGGATAAGGATAGGGGTCTTGAGTATGACACAATCCCTGTGGACCCTGTTACCGGGGATGAGATCCAGGCCATCTGGAGTGGGTCGTCCTGGCAGCCGTCTATTACCAACATCAACCTACGTGTGGTGGCCATGAATCAGGCACCGGAGATCCTCTCATGGGAGGCCAGTCCCCTTCAGGTCGCTCCTGGAGAGTCAGTACATCTCAGTTTTCATGTCAAGGATCCTGACAATGATATTCTCAGTTATTCCTTCTCGGCCGGCGCTGGCGGCTTTAATCCCCAGTCCGGAGAGCTAAGTCCCCCTTATCCTGGTGTTATTGAGACATCCTGGATTGCCCCGGCTATGGAAGGGACATATCAGATAACCCTGACCATTACTGATGAAAATCAGGCTACAGACCACAGAAGGATCAGCCTTGATGTAGCCATAGATGACAAGATTCCACCAATAGATTGTGGACGCGTGACGGCCCGCCTTGAGGGCCAGGAGGTTAAGCTCTCCTGGGAGCCCTCTCCCAGTGCTGATCTGGCTGGATATCGGATCTACCAGCGCCAGGGGGATGCTGACTATCTGGAAATTGCCGAGCTTTCACCAGAAAATTTGGGTTATAAGATTGGTTCATTATCCTTAGGAGATACCTATTGGTTTAAGGTGACTGCCTTTGATAAGAGTGGAAACGAGTCTTCTGGCCGAGAGGTCAAGGTCGAGGTGGTGGAAGATACCAGAGCCCCTGAAGTAGGGGTTGAGGTCAGCGGTAATCAGGTCTGGGTCAAGATTAGAGACGACGGCCTGCTGGATGAAGAAAATTGCCGGGCAGAGATCACCGATAAGGACGGTAATCCTGTGAGCCCTCAACCCGTCTTTAACCGAGAACTTTCGGCTGATGGTCATTCCCTGACCATGGTCACTGTCCTCTATCCAGGCCTGTATGTCATTCATATCTATGCCCAGGATAGTGTGGGCCATTCAACTGAAAAAGTATTTTCCAGGACAGTGACTTCCGGTCAGCCCCTGGGCTTTGATTTATCGGAGTCAGAGGTCTTTATCCCAGAGGGAAATGAACGAGTAGTCAAAATAGTGGGTGGTACCCCGCCTTACACTATTGTCGGTTCTCCAAATCCGTTGACTGTAAGGGCATACATAGAGGGAGACCAGTTGACCATAGAGGCCGTGTCCCAGGGTTGGGAGAAGCTGGAAATCCAGGATGCAGCTGGGACCAGGATTGATCTCCGGGTGGGGGTGGTCCCGTGTCTTAAGAACAAAAACCTGGCGGTGACGGCCATTGACGAGCAGACGATGGATGATCCAGATCCAATATATCAGCCCATTGCCGCTAACTGGTTCCAGGGTCAATTTTCCCTCAGCCTTTCCGCTCCGTGCTATGGGCAGCCAGTCGATATCTATCTGGGAGTGACCTATACCCCGAAGCAAGGAGGATGTCCGTTACTGATCCTCTTTGATGAAAATTCCAATCTGGTGACTGATCTCGTCCCATTCAGGTCAGGTATGTGTGATAATCTGAATCTTGATGTGACATCCTATCCTGTAAGTGTTTTACCCGTGGGAAAGTATGTCTTCTATTATCTTGTGGTCCCTGAGGGAGAATCCCTTGAAGGATCGTTTTCCGGTCAGCTTTTATATTTTGATATGGCTGTAGATGAAATTCCAAAGGGTATTTCAGGTGGGGTAGTTTCCGGGATACGGCCTGATCCCTTGGTCCAGCCGGTCTCCATATCCAGGCTGGGGAGGGATCTTAAAGTATCTTTGGCCCTGCCTTGTTATAAAGATGGTTCAATAGATCTCTATCTGGCGGTTGAATCCCAGGGAGAGTGGTGGATTGTCAGCCCTGATGGCAAACTGCAGCCCCTGGCTGAGGGTATCCGTCCATTTCTCTCTGAGGTCTCTTCTGGCATAAACAAAGAGATAATTTTAAGTCAGGCCCCGGAAAGCGGCCATTTCTACTATTTGATTGCCCCTTCCGGAGCCCGACCGCTGGATCAGCTCCAGGACTATTGTTGGGGGATGATAGAGTTTTAAAAGGGGAAGATAAAAAGATATTGCATGCAGATGTAGTGAATTCTAATTATGAAAAAAAGTTTTGAAAGGGGGATATAAAATGTTACATACCAGGATTCGAATGGTTGTGCTCCTGATCCTTATAGGATTTTTAGGAATGGCTGGGAGTGTCCATGCCCAGACATATATCAGGGGTCATGTTAAAGACACCGGGGGTAGGGGGATAGGGAATGTCTTTGTCCTCCTTTATGATGCCCAGACCATGAAGTGGGTGGCCAGTTCTTATACGAACGATGAAGGACTCTATGAGCTGGATTACACCAATTCTGGTGATCCCATTCCGCTTGGGACATATAAGGTCTGTGTCTCCCCTGGGCAGGACTATTTTGAGCAGTGTTATCAAGGCAAGGACAAACCAGAAGAAGCGGATGTCCTCAGGTTGACAGATGGAGTCCCATTCCTTGAGGAAATAGACTTTACCCTCACGGCCAAACAGCCCATGGGGAACCTTGAGGGCCAGGTGACCGATGCCAAGACCGCTGAGCCATTGTCTGGGGTTACAGTAACTGTCTCAGAGCTACAGAGGGTCACCCAGACTGATGATAAGGGGAATTATCGGTTTTCTCTACCCGTAGGGACCTATACGGTTGAAGCCGCAAAAACTGGCTATCATCAAGATAAGGCTGTAAATGTTGTAGTCAAACAAAATCAGGTGACCACACAGGATTTTAGCCTCCAGCCTATAACTCCAGCCAGGGTCTGCGGCAAAGTGACCCAAGAAGATGAAGATAATGTAAAGCCAATCTCCGGCGCAAAGGTATTTCTCAAGGACACGAGCTATGAAGCGCTTACTGACAATAATGGCAACTATTGCCTTGAAGGTCTGCTCCCTGGGACGTATACCTTGCGGGCTGAAAAGGCAAAATATCAACCCTTTGAGGAAAATATCACCTTGGCCGAAGGCCAAGAGCTGACTAAGGATATCATCCTCACATATATTCCTTCTCCAGGGTTCCTTTCCGGCAAGGTCACAGATGGAAACGGGACATTGCTGCAGGGAGTGCATATCTTTCTTGAGGGCACCTCATACGAGGCATATAGTGCCGAGGACGGCTCCTATAGTATTGAGGCCCCGGCAGGCGATTATACGGTAAAGGCTCAAAAGGAAAACTATCAAGAGAATGAGGTCCAGGTGACGATTCCTGATGGTGGGCAGACAAAACATGACTTTGTCCTTAATGCTTATGGCAAGGTCACAGGAGTGATCAAGGATGCCGATTTGGGGATCGTCTTACCCGGGGCGACCGTGTCTGCAGGAGAGGACTATAATGCCCAGAGCGACCAGAACGGTATCTATGTCCTCTATCTCCCTGCTGGTGACTGGCGTCTCAATGTAACCAAGCAGGGCTATAAATTAGGGACAGCAACAGTACAAGTTGACTGGGCCGGCCTTGTGACCCAAGATTTTAAACTTGTTCCTTCGGCAACTATTCAGGGCCTAGTGACCGATAGTGAGACAGAAGAACCCCTTTCCGGGGTAGTGGTTAAAGCTGGTGGCTATCAGGCCGTCACTGGTGACGACGGTCGTTATCAGCTCCAGGTTGTCCCTGGAAATTACAATGCCACGGCAGATCTTTGTTGTTATGAACAAGGTCATAAAGAAGTCACTATTGGTGATGGGGAGACGAAGAGTGTCGACTTTGTCCTTACCCCTAAGGGCTCGATATCGGGTTCTCTGGTAAATGCTGCCGGTGAGGTAATGGTCGGCCTATGGGATTGTGATACCCTGGAGGCCGTCCGTAGCACGACCCTTAATACAGCCAACCAGACCGATTTTTCCTTCAAAGTCCCCTGCGGCAGCTATTATCTGGCCGCCATCAAAGACGGGCAGATTAAATATTATGAAGATGATCAGGGAAAGCGATGCCTTACAGTTGATGAAGACCATCTGAGCTACGAGAATTTAAACATCACCTTTCCTGAGCAGAGTGAGTTTGGGACAATTTCAGGCACGGTTTCAAACATACCAGAAGGCCTGGCTTATTCCGAGGTCTGGGCCTATTCAGATATCAAGGGCGGCTTTGGAATCGGCGATGTCAATGATAACGGCACCTATGAGATAACTGACCTTATCCCGGCTGATGACTATCTGGTGGTCATATTTCTGGGCGATGAAAATACACCGGCCTATTACAATGGAGGAACATACACCCCTGATCCCAGTGCGGCCACCAAGGTCTCTGTTACTGCCGGTCACAAGACCCCAAATATAGATTTTAATTTGCAAGATTTCCGTCGTTATAAATTGACCTTCACTATTACTGGCGGACTAAAGGCAGGTGAGCTGTATAGTCTTAGGGCATTGAGTGATGAGGTTGATCAGTCTTTGAGCTTTGTTCCCACCCAGGCAGAGGCTAGCGGTAATTTCACTCGCACTCTGAAGTTGCCGCCTGGCTCTTACCAGATCTCAGTAGATGCCCCTGATGGCACCTATTTTTATGTTGGTGAGGGTCAAGTAGCCCAGAGTGGCTCTGACCAGGCCGTAATGGTTGATATGGTTCAACATAGGTCCATATCTTTCATTCTCCCGGTCCAGACCCTTTACAGCTTGAATGGGACTATCAGTGGTCTCTCCAATCTTGGAGAGGATAGACTCGAGGTCTTTGTTTGGAGCAATAATGCTACTTTTAGACGGGCCATAAGCCTTGATGTAACTGATCTTGATGAAATAAATTACCAGTTGTCCAAGCTGCCTGCGGCCTCTGACTACCGTCTCGGTATCCACCTCCCTGGCCGTGATTTGAGTGTTTACTGGAAGGAGGATGGTCTGGGCTTCAAGCCAGAAAATGCAGATAAGATTGATCTCTCTTCAGATGTGAGTGGTAAGAATTTTGACCTCTCTTCTCTTACTCTTGGCGAGATCGCCGGCGATATCAGCGGGCTTAATCCCGGTGAGCGGGCTTCCATTATTGCCGTGAAGCATGGAGTGAGGCGGATCAGCTCGGTTGTAGCCGACGCCAGGGGTGAGGCCCATTACCTGATGCAGGTCCCGGCCGGGAACTATACACTGACCTGTTGGCCCAGGAACCACAAGGCTCAGAGGGCAGCAGAGGGAATAAATGTGCCTGAAGGAGGAACGGCCAGTAAGGATTTTTTCTATACTCGGACTTTCGATGTAACCGTTCAGATTGACCTACAAAATCTGGATTCATCGGAATACGAATTGATTTTGGCCTTGAGCGGAGGAGACTTTTACGATCAGGAGATTCACGATATCTCTGGCCAGAATGGCACTCAGATCTATAACAGCACCTTTCAGGCCCCTTCAGGAAACTACACTGCCCTGGCTACCCTTTACCAGGGAGACAACCAGGTGGCTTATAGAGAGAAGGAGCAGAATAATGTGAATGGAGATACAACGATTGTCTTAGATCCAATTGATCTAAGCAACATGTTAGCTATTACTGTAGATGTCAAAGGGGTTTCAGGATCCGACTGGGTGGATATCGTTGTCCTGGATAATAGTAAATCCTTTTACACCGGCTATGGAGAAAAGCCGGCAGGAGATGAGATTAGCCATACATTTGTTCTTCCCGCCGGAACCTCCTATTATCTACAGGCCGTGGTCTGGTCTAATAAAATGAGTAAATTTAACGTCTTTAGTTATGGGGCGCCGGATCCGGCACGTGTCAATAAAAGTGGAACCTATAGGATTAATTGCGGGGGAGGTAAATAATGATCAGATTCTTGATAAAGTCTTATTTAATAGGCGTGGCATTAATATGTCTTAATATAATAGTAATCAGTCCATCGCTGGCCGCGGATCAGGTTACCAATTTGACTTCCACCAGCCATCAACTTGGTGAGAGGTCCAATAATAACGAAATCACGGTTACCTGGGATGCATCAGGGATAAATAATTTAGCTGGTTTTGCTTATGAGTGGAGTAATGATCCAGATACAACGCCTGTGAAGAAAAAGTTAGATTCTAATGCCAACACTGTAACCAGCAGTCCGCTTCCTGACGGCACCTGGTATTTTCATATCCGACCGGTCCTTACAGTATCACCTTTTTACGGAAAGACTTCCCACTTAGGCCCATTTTATATTGTAACTGCTCCCGTGGCTGATGATTGGACGCCAAAACCTCCAACGCCGGGAGACAGTGTAACTTTATCCGGTTTAAATCTCAAACAGGGCCTCCAGATTTATTTTTATACAGATCCCGAAATGACAAACCTAAAGGCCAGGGTGACGGATGTTTTTGTTATTGTAGGAGACGAAAAGCACGTCTCTTTTACTGTGCCCCAGGACCTTGCCCCCGGAACATACTATCTAAAGCTCAAGAATACTGATGGTAAGACTGGACAGGTGGTGGGATTTGAGGTAGAAAGCGCTAAAGTGTTGGATGTGGACCATAGTGGCGAATATAATTACTTAGACCGCCTTTATTTATTAAGAGGACTATTTAATGTTAGCCCTGTAGTTCCTACCACCCCAGTAGATTATAGGGATAAGTTGCCAGTAGGGGAAAATGAGGATACGATAAAAAATCGAATAACATCACTTAAAACGCAAATTCTGGATGTGGACCATAGTGGCGAATATAATTACTTAGATCGCCTTTATTTATTAAGAGGACTATTTAATGTTAGCCCTGTAGTTCCTACCACCCCAGTAGATTATAGGGATAAGTTGCCAGCAGGGGAAAATGAGGATACGATAAAAAATCAAATTAATAGTTTAAAATAACCTACAAAGAAGGAGGTTGTAAATGAAAAATTATCGAAAAGTGTTAATTTTTGTAACATTTATTTTGGGTCTTTTTATAGTTGCCCAAGGTGCTTATGCGGAAAACAAGCTTTGGTTAACAAACGCGACTGGTGTACCTGGAGGTCAAGTGACTGTGGAAGCCCATGTGACATTGGATCAGAACCTGCAAGTAATGGGCTGGACAATTACCTTTGATCCAAATGCCCTGACTCTGCAGAATTGCACGGTGCTTTATAACACCGATGTCTCCCCTTTGCCGGATGAGGTATCCACGGCAGCAGACGGCACCCATAAGGTAGTATATCAGGATTTTACTGACTTAGTAGCTTTGTCAACTACAGCTGAAGATCGTCCTTTAATCCGCTATACATTTAAGATAGCTGATGGTGTAACTATTGGAGATTATCCTATAACGATATCATGGACCGAAGGAAATGAGCCGATTGATGATAAGGGAAATGATGTATCCGGTAATTTTACTTTGGAATCAGGGAAAATAACCATACTCGCCCCAGGAATATCGGTTACACCGTCCTTTCATAACTTTGGCCCGGTTCCCGTGGGAGACTCCAAAACTCAGTCCTTTACTATTATAAACACCGGGAATGAAGCTCTAAATATTGGTTCAATCGCGTTAGACGGAGTGAATGCTGCTGAATTTTTTATTCAAAACGATAAGTGTTCCAACCAGACTGTTGCTCAAGGTGGTAACTGTACTTTTGAAGTGGTCTTCAAGCCAACGACTGTCGGAACCAACAAGGCTGCAGATATTTCCATTCCTACCAATGCTCCTGGTAGTCCAACTACTGTCCCTCTAGATGGTATTGGTGCAGGGTTTGGGGCAACTAATAGTTCAGTTTCCATATCTGGAGTCCCTTATTCCGTTGACTGTAATGGCACCATAAACAGCGGTGAGCCCATTGTAGTTTCAGAAGATAATCTAAAGCTTACAATTACTGTAAAGAGTGATGAAATTCCTGAGGGTTACAATAAGACTCATCAGATAGGTGCTGTTATTGTTGACGATATTGTTGACGATAGTGACCAAATACCCTGGACTAAACCTGATAAAAATGAGAATGACCTAGCAGGAAAGAATATCCGTTACTTAAAGGCTATTCTAGATAACGTACAGGTAAAGAAAGAAAACGGAGAAGTTTCAGTAACTATCCCAAAAGGTGCCCATGTTTATTATAAGGCCAGAACGGCCGGAGGCACCTGGATAAGCGGAAGTTTACAAAACTTCCAACAGAATGGTCCGGTTACCACCCAGGGAAATACCGTAACCTTTGATCCTAGTAATTTGATTCAAAAGGTCCGCAATGCCGTGCAAAAAAATAGGCCTGATGTTGATTTTTGTGAGGTTCCTGGGGGAGACGTTGTCTTGAGTGGTACCTATAAGTTCTGGTTGCTTACAAATGTGCCTCTAGCCTGTTATAAGAACGGCACCCCTGAACCTTTTACAAGCACTGGTTCTTTAACCAATGTTTATGGTCAAAATTTGACAAATGCTACCATGCTCTATGGAAAGGTAAAGTTGACAGCTGACGCCATTAAGAATCTTTTCTGCCCACGGGAGGGTGGTGGCCCTAGCGGTGGCGGTGGTGCTGCTGGCGGCGGCGGTGCTAGTGTAAATAGTGGTGGAACTGTTCCACCGTATACAACTGCAACTGTTCCTGCAGGCTCAACTATCTCTAATGTAACCAATGAAGGTACCATTAAGAATAGCGGCACCATCCAGAACAGTAAAAACAAGGGAACCATTGAAGGCGGAACTGTAGCCGGGACAATAGAAAATGAAGGTACGTTAAAGGATGTTAGAGTTGCTGAAAATGCTGTAGTACAGGGCGGAAAAATTGAAGGCACTATTGAGAACAAGGGTGTTATAAAGGACGTGACTATTGCCGAAAATGCCGTAGTGAAAGGTGGAAATCTTGAGGGCACCATTACAATAGGCAAGGGTGCAAAACTTGAGAATGTAAAGGTCGCAGCCGATGCCGAAGTAAATATCTCTGGCACGGATGTTGAGGTAAGTGTTGTAACAGAGAGTGGATCAAAGCTGGTGCTTCAACCTGGTGCAAGCATACACGGTGTGGTAAGCTGGGCTGAGGGGGCAAAGCTGAACATCCCTGAAGGGGCGATTGAAGTTACCACAGATAGCCCTGTTGTCATCCAGTTCTCCAAACCAGAGATCCCAATAGCTAGATTCAGCTCCTTTGCTGCACTGAGTATTCCACCTCTTCCAGAGCAATATACCCTGGTAGATGCCCTCACTGTGTGCCCAGATGGATATAAACTCAGCAAGCCAGCAACCCTTGTTATTCCATATGATGGTGAAAAGATACCTGCAGACCTTACAAATCAAGACCTCAAGGTGCTTGTCCTTGATCCCGATACAGTGCAATGGCAAGAGGTCACGGTCAATGAGGCTACGGATAACAAAGTCACCTTTGATACCGATATACTTTCCACTTATGCAGTGGTGGCGCAGTCAGAACTTTATCCAGTGATCAGCACGGTAGTGGGTAGTGTTGTAAATCCAGAGAGCATATCTACTCCAATAGAAAATGCATTAAAGGAAATCCTCCCAGATATTGCTGTAACTGTTAAACCAGATAAGAGTTCAGGCATCCTGGCTGTGAACATAGCTGGGACAGAATACCCGATAGTAGTAACCAGTACAGGAACAGCCTCTCAGGCACCAGACAAGGTAAAGTTTGAGGTCTTGAAGGGTGGGCTTTGTGCCCGGTTTGTCCTTAGAGATGGAACGACTATAGAGATAGCGCCCATGGCAGCGGATCCAGGGGGTATAAAGGATGCCTTTACGAATGCAGGGTTGACTACCGAATTCCAGCCTGATAAGGGAATGATTATTGTAACGGATACATCCCATAATAGATATGCAGGTATATTTGGATGGAGTGCAGGTCCTTTTGGCACCAAGACCATTGATACATTTACCACGGCAGATGGGTGTGTGCAGATCGTGTATAAGGATGGAAGCTTACAGTCTGTGGCACCGGCAGTAGGATCACCCGAGGGGCTTCTTGATCTCCTTAATGATGTAGGCGTGCAATACACTATTGATCGGTCCACAGGAGTAATTAATTTGACCAATGGCTCTTCCTGCTGGAAGCCTGATTATACTATCAGGCCATTTGCTGGAAGTGAACTGGGTGAGTATAAAGAGAATAGAGATGCCCACGGAATTTACTTCAAGGGTGTTGTTGATGGAAATGGAGACGGCCTGGTTGATGTGGAGATGTGGACCGAGATTGGCAAGCAGGTTATCTGGCAGGTATTGTGTGAATAAGGATGTTATTTATGATGGTCAGTTAATAAATTAGATAAAAAGCCGCCTTCTCATTACTGTGGGAAGGCGGCTTCTTTAAATGGAAGATGAAGGGAGAATAAAAAAATGAGGTACATTGGTTATATAACAATTATTATAATGATTTATTGCCTTGTTCCTTCGATTTCTCAAGGAGAACTTATATTGAATATTAATAAACGTTCTTTTTGGAAGGGAGATGAGGCCATTTTCTCAATAGGCAATTCAGATCAATCCACTGAAGCTGTGGATGTTTATATTGCATTTAAATTACCTGGAATCAACAACCTCTATTTCTGGCCTAGCTTTACCAGTTCACCTACTCCTTGCGTCACTGGGTGGGTGCCTGAGTTCGTGCCCATGACGAAATTTTTTTCATACGTATTTACAGGTGTAGAGCCTAGAGGAGAGTACAAGGTATATGCAGCTTTTTTCAGGACTGGGAGATTTGATGCAGAGTCGTTAGTAGGACCCATTGTAGAGCTGACATTTTGGATGGAGCAGCCTGAAGTGGGTGGACCTATTCTCAACGTTGTGCCCTTCAAAGGCCAGAGATTTTCCACCACAACTCCAGTGTTCAGCATTACCTTTGTCTCTCCCATTGACCTTGAATCTATTAAATGGCATAGTAAAATACAGCTGGAAAGTCTTGTTTCAGGCAAGGTCGTCACCCTTTATAGTGAGGGCGGTACGCTCTGGGTGAAGCTCTTCATCCCTGAAGATGACATGGTGGTCATGCACAGGATTTCAGGGGAAGAAGAGTCTCTCGTTTCCCTTGAAATGGGGGATGAGGGCAGGACATTGAAAATGCCTGTGCGCCCTGTCACCATTCAAGGTGTGACATTTGGTCTCCACAAAGGCGGCCATTATAGCTTCACCATAGAGTTTCTGGACGGTGCAAGGCTCAGCGATGGAACCTCTCTGGCAAATATAACCATCGGACCTGTTGAATTCTTTATTGAATAGGAGCAGAATTCCAGCCCTAACAGAGGGCTGCATCCTGCCCACTGACCAAATCAATTTTGCGACATAAACCCGACTTTGACAGTTAGAGTAGGAGATTAGTGGAATTTGGGGTAGTTTTTTATAAAAGTTTAGGCATATCAGTTAGATATATTTTTTGTTAAAAAATTTTGTAGTCCTAACTTTGCTAATATTAATATTTTTTTATTGACGGATAATAGAAGATTTATTAGTATACTTCTGCAGTCTAACTAAGAGAGGGAGTATGTTTCTTAAAATTTCCAAGGTCAAAGGCTATGAATATATTCGCATTGTTTATTTTTATAGAACTGAAGATAATAAAGTCTATGCTTAAAAATTATATAATTCATTGAAAATACTTGATAACTCGGTTTAATTAATGTAATATAATCTACCAGAAAAGGCTAAAAATCTGTAAAAAAGTGGTCGAAAAATTTAAAAAATGATAGGTGAGTTATATGCAAACGCGTTCGCCAAAATATAGAACACCTAGTTTGTTATGTACTGATCTATTAGATCAAATTAATCCTAAACATCCATTGGTAATTTTATCTAAAAAAATTCCATGGGAAGAATTTGATAAAGCATTTGCAAATAAATATAGTAATCATGGACGGCCATCTAAATCTACTAGATTGATGGTTGGACTTTTAATATTAAAACAGATGCATAATTTGAGTGATGCCAAAGTAGTGCAAATGTGGACACAGAATCATTACTTTCAAACTTTTTGTGGCGAAAGCAGATTTAGATGGGATCCTCCATGTGCTTCATCAGAGCTTACACATTTTCGCAAACGTATAGGAGAAGATGGTGTAAAGAAAATTTTTGAATTATTTGTTAAATTACATGGAGATAAAATTTTAGAGAAGGAGGTAGTAGTAGACACTACAGTTCAGGAGAAAAATATTACATTTCCGACAGATACAAAGTTAATGTGTAAAATTATTTCCAGATGTAGAAAAATAGCTAAAGAAGAAGGATTAGTTTTACGTAAAAGTTTTACAAGAGAACTACCTGAGTTGTTAAAAAAATAAGGTTTAACAAGAGGTCAAAAGATAAGAAAAAAATTAAAAAATCGAGAAAAAGGATTAAGACTATAGCAGGGATATTGATTAGAGAAATTAAGCGTAAATTGCCAAAAGATATTTATCCCAACTATGCAAAACAAATAGAACTCTTTGAAAAAGTGCATTCTCAAAAGAAAAAGACAAAAATAAAATTTACAGTCTTCATGAACCAGGAGTCTATTGCATAAGCAAAGGTAAAGAACATAAGAAATATGAATTTGGCTCAAAGGCAGCTATAGCAATGACAAGAAATAGTGGAGTAATAGTTGCTGTAGTAAATTTTGAAAGAAATCAATATGATGGCCATACGTTGCCAAAAGTATTGTCTCAAACAGAGGAGATAGTAGGAAAAAGACCAGAGGTGGCCATTTGTGATAGGGGATTTAAAGGCAAAAGCAAAGTAGGCACAACAAAGATTGTTATTCCAAAAAGTCCTAAAAAAGGAGCTACACGATACCAAAAAACAAAGATGCGTAAAAGATTTAGACGAAGGGCGGCAATAGAACCAATAATAGGCCATCTAAAATCAGATTTTCGTTTAGCCAGGAATTTGTAATGCCCCCCAAAAGTCAAGACAAATTTTTAAGAAATTAAGATAGAGTTAATCATGTTAACTTTATATAATTTACTTTTTTTTCGCTTCGGACCTTGACAATCTTTTTCTGATCTGGTGACCAGGAGATCCTGGCTTTGGGGTTACACTGAAGAAAAAGTAACATCTTCAATTACCCAATCTTATATTCAAGTATACCAGATCAGAAAAAGACACGCCTTCGGTTGTCAAGGCTCCTTCGCTTAACTTTTTTAAGGGTTCCCTGAAGAAAAAGTAACTTTATATTTTAAGCCGCTTTCTTATAATGCAATTTATAATATTCTTGTTCAAATTCCTCAGGGCTTTTATATTCAAGAGTTGAATGTACATATAGTTTATTATAAACAGAAATGCGTAAATATTTATAATAAAGCTTGAATAGTATTTTAAAAGATGATATCCTAATCCAAAATCTTTTGGAGGAAGATATGATCAAGGTGCAATTATCAGATAATCAACGAAAGGAACTGGAAAATTTTCGTCGGCAGGCATCATCAAAAGATTCAGAAAAAGCGCTTATGGTGCTTATGAATGCTGAGGGGAAATCTCCACCTCAGATAGCT
>Ga0256842_1001057_pt1 | contig 22975 bp, 25 predicted proteins | sample 4559240metaG_FD_185973 | JGI IMG/M metagenome (GOLD analysis project Ga0256842, IMG submission 185973) | Hydrothermal vent microbial communities from Guaymas Basin, Mexico - 4559-240 | ecosystem: Environmental > Aquatic > Marine > Hydrothermal vents | place: Mexico: Guaymas Basin | collected... | reverse complement strand
AAAAACATTCCCCATATCGTTGTACTGACTAAAACCGATTTAGTATCAGATGAAGAAGTTGAAAGAAAAATTGAAGAATATAAAAAATTGAAAAAAGCATTAGATGTAATACCTATCAGTGCTGTAGAAGGAAGAGGTAAAGAAGAGTTATTAAACACAATAGTAAAACACCTGCCCGAACATCCTTATTATTATGATCCGGAAATTATATCGACCGAGCATATAAGAGATATATACAAGGAGCTTATAAGGGAGGCTTTATTTGAAAAATTAGGTGATGAATTGCCGTATGAAACGGATATTTTAATAGAAAAACTTGAAGAATATGAACACTTAGATAAAATATATGCTACAATTATTGTAGAAAGGCCATCCCAAAAGGGAATGATTATAGGCAAAAAAGGTAAAAAAATAAAAGAAATCGGAATATACGCAAGAAAACTTTTAGAACAATTCAGCCAAAAAAAGATATATTTGGAATTATATGTAAAAGTTCTACCCGGATGGAGCAAAAATAAAAAAATGCTAGCAGAGCTTGGATATGAGGTAGAATTATGAAAAAACCTGAATTAAAAAACATTGATGTTAAACCTGGTTTTTTGAAAAAGTATGATTATAATATTGATGAAGTAATCGGTGTAAAAGGGCGTGACAGGTTTATTTTATATACCAAAAAGAAACTTATAAGAATATACCGCGGCTCTCTGAAATCAAAAGCTTTACTCTCTACATATGTACCTATTGAACATGCGATTTTTTACAGTTTTGAAATAGAAAAGAACATTATCGAAAAAGTTGATCTTGAAAATTTTATAGAAACAAAAGTATATGAAGAAGCCGGGGTAGATGAAACGGAAAAATATATTATAAAATATAAAATTATTGATTCAATGAAAGATGAAAAAATTGTAACAGTCGAGATTATTATTGTACCGGCCAGTTTTATTGAAAACGGTTATAAAGATATCACTGACCAGACAGGTTATATTGATTATATATCATTTCCCGCGTTTGCCTATAAAGCGTTGTATGATGAAAAAATTATACAAAAGGCAAACGATTTATTTGTCGTGTTTTTGTATGATAAAGTGTTTTTGACATTTTATCATGAAGGTGAACTTTTAAGTATTGTAACAATTTCCAGCGGTTTGGATAAAGTATTTGAATCATTGGCAAAATTGAAAATTAAAAAATTTGACATAAATGTTTTTGAAAAACTGCTTACAAAAAAAGGTGTAAATAATTTAAAATACACCAATCCGGAAAAGACAGTCCTAGATATTGTAAAAGATGAGTTTTTAACCCTTATTAATATTGTAAATTCCCAAATAGAAAAAATAGGTTTAAAATATAACGTCAGTGAAGTGGATAGAATTTTTGTAACATCAGAATATGGAAATATAGAAGGCCTACAGGATTATATTCAAAAAATAATAGGTATTGATACATTCGGATTTGAATTTTATGAAGAGTATAATTTAGACAGACTGGCTGTAAATCCATTCCTGTTTTTAGGAATGTTAGAAGCGCATAATGCATATAAAAATCAAGATCAAACATATAATTTTTCTTTAAAATTAAGAAAACCGACTTTTTTTTACAGACCAAGCGGTAGACTGTTTTTAATATTGACAGCAGCGGTTGTGGGTATGGGTTCTTATCCTGCTTATTTATATTTCAGTGGATTGTCTTATGAAAATAAAAATAAAGAGCTGAGGTCTGCTGTAAGAGAATTGACAGTAGCTAACGCAAAACTGACCAATCAGATAAAAACTCTTCAAAAACAGGAGCAAAATATTTTAAAAGAGCGTAAACAATACATAAAAAATATTGCATTTATAAAAAATTTTATTAAAAGCGTCTATGAATTTAAATATTCATATATTCCTAAATCGAGCGAACTTGTTGATATAACTGTAATTATGAATAAAAATAAAGTTTATTTAAATACATTAAATTACAGTGACGGGATATTTGAATTAAACGTTTTTTCTTTTAAAGACACCCAGATACCTAATTTTATTGACGATTTGGTTAAAAAGGGATTTAATGTAGAAACTGAAGGAGTGAATTATATTGACGGAAAATATAACGCCACTATTAGGATAAAAGAATGAAATTAATAAATGAAATTGATAATTATTTTTATAAAAAATCACCAAAAGACACTGTGATGGTTTATTTGATGATTTTAATAATCATAGGATTTGTTGTTTTTTATTTTTTATTGCCTCAGGCATATAAATATAGAGATACACAGCTAAATATTTATAATAAAACAAAAGCACAATTACAAACTTTACAAACTAGAAAAAACATATTAAACGCTCAAATCCTTTCGTTAAGAAAAAAAATAAAGAATCTGACGCTGGAAAAAACAGCATTAAAAAAACAAAAAGATTTTTATGAGGAATTGGCAAATTTATTAGATTTTGTTGAATTCAATCAATATAAATGGGGTAATTTTGTTAAAAACCTTGTAATTAATGCAAAAAAAGAAGGATTGAAGGTTTTAGGTTTTACAAATCAGGTATTCAGTGACAGCAAAGGGTTAATTAACAAAAAAATGGAAGTAAATGTGAAAGTAGGCGGTGGATATAAAAATTTACTTTATTTTATTTATCAATACGAAGATGTAAGGGATTTACTGAGAATAGAAAACATAAAAATAAATAAAGATAAAAATTATGAAATAAAATTTACTTTATATGGGTATGAAAAATGAAAAAATTAATATTGTTATTTGGAATTATTTCTTTGGTTGTTATAAAAGCAAATACGCAAAAAGATATATATCTTGAATATACAAATAAAATAATAAATTACGAATTTAATCTGAATAATTTGAATGAAGTAAAAAGTCCCTTTTATGAAAAAAGGAAAAATTTCCCTAATTCACACAACGCGAAAAATATTCAAATCAAAGAACGTGTAAAAATTACTCTTTTATCAATATTTGGAAACAAAGCGTATATAAAAGTTGAAAAATATTTAGGAGAACAGCTCGTTTCTGTGATTAAAAAATGGATAAATGTTAATGATAAAGTTTACGATTGTAGATTATTTAAATTAACCGATACGGATGCTGTATTTAAATGCAGTGATAAAACACTATATAAAACCATAAACCAAAAAATACCTATGTTAAGGGATAAACCATGAAAAAACTGATTTTAATTTTATTTATTTCATTATCATTATTTGCAAACTGTGAAAATAAACTGTTTTCATATTCAAACAATATAAATAAAAGTGACAGATTGACTATCGAAGAATTTTTAAATTTATTAGTTACTCAAAAATGTAATATCAACATAGCCTATGAGGATAAAGAATCGCAGGCATTGGTAAGGGAGAAAATGCCTTTTTTAAGAATAAAAAATTATACATTAAATAATATTTTGGATTTAATTCTTTCAAAAAGAGGGCTTTTTTATAGTTTAAATGGTGATACTTTGGATATCAGTTATTATAAAACGAAAACATACAAGCTCGATTTTATTTCAAGCAACAGGGTAGGGGAGAGTAATTTAGACGCCACCGACAGTAAAGTAAAAAATGAATATACATTTGATTTCTGGGATAAAGTTCAGGACAATATTGAAACTATTTTAAAAAACACATCAGATGAATTTAAACCGCCGATTATTGACAGGACAGTAGGTTTAATTACAGTAACGGGAACAAAAAAACAGATTGATGCAGTTGATAAATATATAAAAACTATGCTTAATAGATTAACCAAAGAAGTATTGATTGATGTAAAAATATACACGGTGGAACTTTCAAAATCTCATAAAACGGGCATTGACTGGTCAAAACTCTCTTTTAGTATTGGTTATACAAAAGATACCAAAGATCCGTCTAAAATAGTAGAAAATTATGAAAGCACCTTAATAAGAACAAGAAATATAATAGGCAGTCAGTCTGTTTTTAGTAATGCTGTTTTTAATGTTTCAGGACTTTTAAACTTCTTAGCCAAAAACGGAAATGTGAATTCACTTTCAAATCCAAAAATTGTTACATTAAACAATCAAAAAGCAATAATCAGTGTAGGTGATACTATTAATTATAAATATGCCTCTAAAGTGGTTACAGATGATAACGGTAATCCAAATACCGAATATACAATAGAATCAAAATTTGTAGGTGTTGTATTGGATATAACTCCTCAGATCAGTGACAATGGAGATATTATATTGAGTATAGCACCAAGAATCAGCGCATTTAAAGATCCGACCCAGTTAACCAATGATTTAAGGGATATGCCGCCTGATACTAAAGACAATACGATGTTAAGTGTTGTGAAACTAAAAGATAACCAGACATTGGTATTGGGAGGGCTTATTACCAATGATAAAAATATGAAGGTTAACGGAGTGCCTGTATTAAAAGAAATACCTTTGGTTAAATATCTTTTTTCTTCAAAAGAGGAAATTACATCAAGAAAAGAATTGGTGTTTGTAATTTCACCGCATATAATAAATTTGAAAAAGAAAAAAACATTAAGGGATTTGGGCTTTGGCAAATTTTAATAAAGCCAAAGAGGTTTTTCGAGATGTTGTGGATTTGAATTTATATGTTCCCCTTTCGGCAGTTGAAAAGACCAAAAAGGATTTGTTAAGCGCTTTAAAACATAAAGAAAAAATGATTTTTTTAACAGGTGAAGCCGGAAGCGGGAAAAGCATGATTTTAAAAAATGTATATAAAGAGTTAAAAGATAAGAAAAACCTTTTTTATATCTCCAATCCATATTTGGAAATTAATACCATTCTTTCTATATTAAAACAGTTAAGTTTAAAAGATTATCAAATTTTTTTGATAGACGAGGCTCAGCTGCTCTCAGAAGAAATTTTTGAAAATCTGAGAATATACGCAGATAAAGGAAACATTACAATTGTTTTTGCCACACACGATACCGATATTAAAAAGTTGATGGAAAAAAAACATTTTCAAACAAGAATTAATTATATACTAAAAGTAAAGAAAGCAAGCAGGGAAGAATTGGAAAACTTTATAAAAACCAAGCTTTTAAAAACTAATTTGATTGATATTGCCGAAATGTTAAAAAAGAAAAATTATAATTTAATTTATAAATATACTAAAGGCTCATTAAGGGCCACCAACCAACTGATGTTTAAATTATTTGATATATTGGATTATTTTTATAATAAAAACCCCGATAAAATAAATTTGGATAAATTATCAAACAAATATATTGAAATGGCTTATATGGATTTTAAGGAATTTCATGCATAGATATGATGAATTAGAAAAATTATATTATAAAAACAAAATTAAAAAATATGCAATTATTTTTATTTTGTTTATTATTGCTTTTTTTACCGGTTTGTTTTTATATAAAACCTATTTAATGTCAAATAAAAAAACACAAGAAACAAAAAAAATAGATGTGAATTTTAAAAAAATTATTAATCAAAAAACTATAATAAAAACTGATAAAATTATTGAAAATGAAAAAAAATCCCGTGTAAAAGTTGAAATTAAAAATAAAGACAATAATCAAAACAGTACAAAAACATTCCTGAGTAAAAACATATCAGCAGAAAAAACTTCAAATAAGAAAAAAGCTATACCGAATTTATCGTTTGTAATACCGGAAATCAAAGATTTCAATAAAACTAAAGATGAAACAAAACACACAAAAGCGCCTGTAAAAAATAAAGAAAAACCCAAAAAAGAGGAAGTAAAAAATAAAAAAACAGTTCCCGAAATAAAAGAAGAACAAATAAATATAATAGAATTGATTAAATCATTTAACAAAAGACCTTCCTATGACACTGCAATGGTTGTTTCAAGATATTATTTCAAAAACAATGATTTAAAAAACGCAAAATTATGGGCATTGAAAGCTAACAATATTGATCCTTCAAAATATGAAAGCTGGAAAATGTTTGCACTCATTTTACTGAAAAAAAATGATAAAATTAAAGCTAAAGAAATATTAAAAATTTATTTAAATGATTACGGCGATAATGACGAAATATATAAATTACTAAGGAGTATTGATGAATGAAAAAATACTAAACCAAATAAAATCTTTGCCGCCACTTCCAAAAAGTGTATTGGAAATACAAAGAATTACAAGCGATCCTGATTCTTCTATTGCGGATTTAATTAAAATCGTAAAAGAAGACCCTATGCTGACCGCTAATCTGTTAAAAGCCGCCAATTCGCCTTTATACGGATTTAGCAGGCAAATAAAAAACGTTGACCAGGCAGTGTCTCTTTTTGGTATGTCGACTGTAAAAGGTTTTGCGATTTCATTTGCAATCAGAAATTCTTTAAAATTTGATTTAAGCGCTTACGGTGTAAACGAAACTCAGTTCCATGATGTTGCTTATCAAAGAAATGCGATTGCTATAAATTGGTTTAAAAGAGAGAGAACAAAATTAGATATTCTGGCTACAAATTCATTTTTAATAGATCTGGGTGCCGTTGTTATATCTTTGATTTTAAACAATGAAAACAAAACCGAAAGTTTCAGAAAAAGCTTATTAAACGGCGAAAACAGAGATGAACTGGAAAAAGAATATATCGGGGCTACTACAGTTGAAGTAACTACCGAAATTTTTAAACATTGGAATTTCAGTGAAGATTTAATTGAATCAATGCGCAACATTAATAATCCTATGGGTGATTATCAGGTAGAAAGTGCAGCGTTGTTAGTTTTAAAAACATTGATTGATTTAATAAAACCTGACAGTGAAGAAAATACAAAAAAGGCATTTGAAATAGCCCAAAATTATAATTTAGATATTGAAACGCTTCAATTGGCTGTTGAATTGGTAAAAGGAAAAAATTGAAAGAATTTGCATATAAACTTGTTCAGGGGGTGGCTTCAAAAGATGTACCCAGAGATAAAAGAGATATAATTAACGATTTAATTGCTTTAAGAATTGTAAGCGATTCTAAAATAATTAAATTAAAATCCAAATACAGAATAGGGAAAGTTGACGTTACAAAAAAAGGATTTGGTTTTTTGACTCCTTTGGGTGTTAAAGAAAAAGATTATTTGATTGAAGCCGAACATTTAAACGGGGCCGGAAGGGGTGATTTAGTTATTGCACAAAAACTTTTTAACAAAAAAGGCAGACCTAAGGCAAAAGTGGTTTATATCCTTGAAAAAGCTTTCAGTGTCAGTGTTGTATATTTAACGTTTGAATACAAAAACAATAAAAAAATACCTGTATTAAAAAATATAAAAACCGACCTTAAGACATTTGTTGCCGAAAAGAAAAAAACACTTAAAAAGCTTCCCGAAGGAGCCGTTTTTAAAGTAGATAATTATACCAATAAAATTATTGACGTATTAGGGGTGCTGGATGACCCATGGGTTGATGAGAAAATTTCACTGGCTTTGTATAACAAAAAAGAAGAATTCAGTAAAAAAGCCATAGCCGAAGCTGAGGCTTACGGTGACTGGGTTGATAAAGAATTTTATCCTGAAAGAATGGATTTAACCAATTTGCCTTTTTGCACAATTGATCCTCCCACTGCAAAAGACCATGATGATGCAATATATTTCGATATTGAGAAAAATGAACTGTATGTAGCTATTGCCGATGTAAGTGAGTATGTGTATTTAAACGGCAATATTGATAAAGAAGCAAAAGAAAGAGGTTTTAGTATCTATTTTCCGCATAAATCCGTTCCTATGCTTCCAAGACAGCTCAGTGAAAATATATGTTCACTGAAAGAAAATGAAGACAGGCTTGCTTTTGTTTTTAAAATTACTTTAAACAATAAAAACGAAGTTATAAAAGAGGAACTTTTTGAAGCAATTATAAAATCCAAAAGAAAATATTCTTATGACAGGGTTGACGAGTTTTTAGAAGGTGATTTTAAAAATACTGATGAAACTGATAAAACAATTTTAAATTGGTTAATGCCTTTATGGGAAAAAATAAAAAAAATAAGAACAAAAAGACTTGAAAAGGGACTTGATTTCAGCAGTGACGAAATAAAAATGACTCTTAATGACGAAGGTTTGATTGAAAGCATAGAACTTGAAAAAGAAACACCTTCGCATAAGCTGATAGAAGACTGTATGCTTTTAGCCAACAAAGCGGCGGCAAAAATGATAGATTTTGGAATTTTCAGGGTTCATGAGAAACCTTCTTCAAACAGTATTGATGAATTGTATGAAAGTTTGAGTGCTTTGGGTATTAATATTAATGAGGATGAAAAGGATTTTGTAAAAGTTGTCCGAGATATTCAAAAACAGGCAAAAATGATGGGTATAGAAAAAGAAGTTGACAGATTGATAATCCGTTCACAGCAGCAGGCAAGATATGATGCTAAAAATATAGGGCATTACGCTTTAGGGTTTGAAAAATATACCCATTTTACTTCGCCGATTAGAAGATATTCAGACTTGACTCTTCACAGATTATTAAAATCTATAATTAGAAACGATAAAAAACAGATGGAGTTTATTTTAAGAAATATTGAGGCTTTAGTTGTTAAGATAAGCGAGTTAGAGCGGGAGGCTATGAAAGTTGAATGGGATTTTTATGACAGAAAATACGCAAGATTTGCAAAAAACCATATCGGTAATGTTTATAAAGGGATTATAGAAGATATTGAAATACCGCCGATAGCAAAAATTACGGAAGATTTGCTGTTAGGCGCAAGGGTGTTTTTAAAAGACAAAAAGAAATTTAATCTGTTTGAAAAAGTGGATATTGAAATTGTAAGTTCAAACATAGCAACGGCAAAAATAAAAGGTAAAGTACAAAATATTTCTGTATAGATAAAGGTAAAGATGTATAAAAAAGAATTTGACAAATTATTAAAAATCCCGAATTATTGTCTGTTTTACGGTAATAATTTTTATTTACAGCAGTATGAAGAAAAAATATCCAACCAATTTAAAAATGAAAACGTTTTAAAATTATATTATGATGAATACGACTTTGACACTGCTAAAACACACTTAACCGAGTCTTCATTGTTCGGAGGTGTTAATGTTTTAATTATAAAACATAACAAAATTCCTCCAAATATAGATAAACTTATAAAAAATGTTAAAAACAATTATCTGTTTTTCTTTTATTACGGAAATAAAAAACCTGAAAATTTCGGTAAAAATTTTGTCAGGTTTTTTGAGCCTACTTTAAGGGATGTGGTAGAATTAATCAATGAACTTACTGCTCAATATAACATTGAAATGTCCCATGAGGCTAAAATGTACTTAGCAACCGCTACGGAAAGCGTATTTATAAAAAAAGAAATAGAAAAACTTTCAAATTATTCTGATAAAATCTCTTTGGAAGATGTTAAAAATCTTGTATATGAATATAAGGAAGAAAGTTTTGAGGGATTGTTTAATCTGATTTTAAATGGCAAAGACTTCTATGAAGAGCTTTTGTATTTCATGGAAACCAATGATTATAAAAGAATAATCCCGGCACTGATAAGATTTATCAGAGATTTATATACGTATAATCTGTATATAAAAAAAACGGGTTCTTCTTCTTTGGAAGGTTTGTTGGGATATAAGCTTCCTGTCCATATTAATAAACAAAGGGTTGAACTCGCTATAAAGTTTAAAGAAAAAGATTATTATGAGATGTTGAAATTTTTATTGGAAAAAGAATTGGAAATGAGGAATACCGAAAAAAACAAAGAGTCTATTTTTTGGGAAACAGTCAGTTATTTAAAAACGTTTAATTCTTTTTAAAAATTTTTTTTATTTTTTGAGCGGCTTTTGTAAGTTCTAGTTTCATTCCGGCAAATCGCATCATTTTTGCCATTTGTTTGTATTTGTCTTTTTCATAACATGGGTTTTCGCATTTTCTGCATCTGGGTTTTGGATCGTGAGGGCATTCCTGTAATCTTTCAATTGCATAGAAAAGCAAATCGTGACACTCATTGCACAACGTGGCGGAAAACGTTAGATTCAAGTCTTTATATGTAATATTGTAAGTTTTTTGAAATTGCCCCTTATGTTTTTCGCTACAGTAAATTTGAAAAAATTTTTTTAATGTTTCCGTTTCTTTTTTGAATTTTTCAACAGTCATTTAAATCCTTTCGATTCCGATCCAAAAATCATTTGAGTCGTTATTTTTAATATTTTTTATTGTTAATATTATTTCGTAACATAAATCTAAAATTTTGGGCGGATTTTCTTCAAAACATATTAAAGCCGCTTTATGGGATATGTTTTTTTGATTTAACATAAATGTTCTTTCAATAAGACTGGTTAGTCTGCTTCCGATTTCTATACTGTCTTTACAGCTTGAGTTTTGAAAAAAAAGCAAATAATGATGCGGTAAATAAGGTATTTTTAATAAAATATCCGTTTTTCTAATATTTGAAAGGGTTTCTTTTATACTTTTTTCTGATGCCTGTAACACCATTACGGAATAAGGGATTTTTTCTTTTGTATATTGATAATTTAATATTTCCAGATAATCCGAAATTTTGTTTTTAAGGGCAATGAATAATTTAAACTCTTTTTTTGTAAGTAAAAATTTGCTTATTTCTTCATTTTTTCTTTTATTCATAATAAACCTTTATAGTTTTGCCTAATGGCTTCATAAAGTATTATTCCTGTGCTTACAGCAAGATTGAGACTCCTTCCTTCTTTGGTCATCGGAATGGTTATACAGTTATCAGGATATGTTTTTAAAATTTCTTCGTCAATCCCCTTTGTTTCACTTCCAAAAATAATATAATCGCCCGGTTTAAATTCAGCTTCGAAATAGGGTTTATCAGTTTTAGTGGTGGCAAAAAAACATCTCGAAGTATTCACGCTTTTCAAAAAATCCTCAATATTTTCCCATATGGTTAAATCAAGTTTTTCCCAATAATCAAGCCCGGCTCTTTTTACCGCTTTTTCGGTTATGTCAAAACCGATAGGTTTGACTATATGAAGTTTTGCCCCAGCATTTACACAGAGTCTTCCAATGTTTCCTGTATTAGGCGGAATTTGGGGATTGAAAAGAACTATATTAAACATGATTCGACCTTTTTATCAAATGTTCGAATATTTTTGCAACTGACTTTGGTTTTTTTAAAAATATATTCCTTAATCTGTCCTTTATAATTTGATATTTTATCTCTTCTTTATTCGTTTTTTCTTCTTTCAATTTCTCTTACCTTTTTTATCCTTTACAACTTCATAATTTATAATATTATCGTTTTATTGGAATATACGAATATTCTGTCTTCAATGGCTTTTTTTATTGCCCGGCTGAGAACTATTTTTTCAATATCCCTTCCTTGTATTCTCATCTCTTCCCAGTTCATTTCATGATCAACCCTGATTACATCTTGTTCTATAATAGGGCCGTCGTCAAGATTGTTATTTACAAAATGTGCCGTTGCGCCTATGATTTTTACACCTCTGTCATATGCCTGTTTGTAAGGGTTTGCACCGATAAATGCCGGGAGGAAAGAGTGATGTATGTTTATGATTTTATTTGGGAATTCTTCTACAAAATTGGGTGTTAGTATTCTCATAAATTTAGCTAAAATAATATAATCTGGATTTGTAGGCTTTATAATTTCAAGCATTTCGTTTTCATGCTGGGTTCTGCTTTTCCCTTCGGCCGGAATGTAATAAAAAGGAATATCAAATTTTTCCACTAGGTCCCTTAAATTTTCTCTATTGGCTATTACACCTATTATTTTCACTTCCAAATCACCTGAATATTGCTTTATTAAAATATCACCTAATGCGTGGGCTTCTTTTGTGGCAAGTAAAAAGAGCCTTTTTTTACGTTTTTTAAAAATTTCAACATCCGCACACGGTACTTCTTTTAAAATCTCGTTTTTAAGTTTTTCTTTATCAACTTCCCCTGCTATTACCGCGCGGAAGAAAAATTTATTATTCTCTTTATCAACAAATTCCTGCTGTGTTTCTATGTTAAAATCGTTTTTATATAAAACTTTTGATATTTTATATACAAGCCCCTTTTTATCATCGCACTGGATTAAAAGAGTATATTTCATATTACCCCTTTTTTATGTAGATTATATCATAATTCCTTATCTCTTGAAGAATGGAAAATCTGGGGTTTTTGGGGTCTATTTTTTTCGGTTTGTATTTTTTTTCCCATAGGTTTTCTTTTTTTATCCATTCCTCACAGCAGTGTCCGTTTAAAATACTGAATGTTTTTAAAGGATATCTTAATGCCAGCCCGTAAAGAAATCTGTTTGTAACAATTTTTGGCATTTTTTTTATGTTTATATCCCTTTTTAAATAGTTGGGCAGATTGAGTGCCGATGAGAGTTTTTTGGGATTTATGTTTTTGAAATATCTTAAATGGTATAAAAAATAACTTTCAATCGGATTGTATTTATAAATTTTTGCAAGGTGAAAAAACTCTTTTTTTGAAAAATGCAAATTTAAAAGTTTTTTTGCTATTTCAAGAACTATGAAATAATAAAACCCGTAATATAAATATTTGCTTTTAAACATTTTTTCAAATTCCATAAATATTCTTTCCCGTGAAAGTTCGTTTAAATCCAAGGTTTTACATAATTGAACGGTTTTTTTGTCAATTTTAAATTTAAGCCTGCTTGCAAACTGCATAGCCCTCAAAACCCTCAACGGGTCCTCAACAAAAGTTTTATCGTCAATATGTCTTATTGTCTTATTTTTTATATCTTCAATACCGCCCCAAAAGTCAAGTATTTGAGAGGTGTAGATATTTTTCATAAGGGCGTTCATGGTAAAATCCCGTCTTTTGGAAGCTGTTTTTTCATCCTGGGTAAGAGCAACTTCAAATCCTCTGTGGCCTTTTGAGGTTTTAGTCTCTGTTCGCGGCAGTGAAATGTCAAAATTTTTCCATTTATATACAAAAAAGCTTTTTCCAACGCCTTTGGCACCGAGTTTATGCATAAGCTTATCGAATGTTTGCGGGTCAATGTCATATACTTCAATATCAAATTCTTTTGACTCAATGCCTAAAATTTCATCCCTTACACATCCGCCTACTAAATAAACCCTTGAAGTATAAGGCGTGAAAAATTTTTTTAAAAATTCTAATTCGTTCATTTCCTTCACTACTTTACAACTTCAGCATTTCACTACTTACTATTAAGTTTTTCTTCAATTTTTACAAGAAGATATTCGAGGAAATTTAGCGTGACGTCAAGTTTGATATCCAGGTTTTCGGTATTTGGTGATTGAAGTCCTTCAAATAAAACAAGTATTCTTTCTTTTATGTGTTTTAAAAACTCTTTGTCGCAATTGTTTGCGGGAGAGAGTTCTTCTTCACTTATTGCGCTTTCTTCAATTTCCTGAAGTGTTTCAAGTATGGTGTCTTTTAAATCCATGCTATTCCTTAAATTTCGCTCAGCCATTTTTCAAAATCATATCTGTTGAGTTGATTTATTTCGTTAAACTCTTTAAGTTTTAAAACATTAACCCCTTCAAAAAATTTTCGTTTTTTTAGTCTTTCTACTGCTTCTATTATTTCGGGATCGTTATTTTTTTTTAACAGTTCTTCGTATATTTCAAGGGCTTCCTGTTTGAAGCCCTGTGTTTCCAGTATTCTTGCATATGTTTTTGTTTTAGTTAGCGGCATGGTCTGCTATTAAACTTCCCATTTCACTTGTAGTTACAACTTCTTTGGCGTCGAATGCCGCTAAATCTTTTGTTCTGTAACCTTCTTTTAATACGTTTTTAATAGCCTCTTGTATTTTGTTGGCCGCATTTGTTTCATTTAAGAAATCAAGCATCATAGCAGCACTTAAAATTGTTGCAATAGGATTTGCTATTCCCTGTCCGGCAATATCCGGCGCACTTCCGTGAATAGGCTCAAAGAGTCCGACTTTGCCGCCGATGCTTGCACTTGGAAGTAATCCGATACTTCCTACTATCATACTCGCTTCATCACTTAAAATGTCTCCGAATATGTTTCCTGTTAATATTACGTCGAACTGTTTAGGGTCCCTTACCAGCTGCATAGCCGCATTATCAACATACATATGGTCAAGTTCCACTTCAGGATAATTTTTAGCCACTTCTTCTACAACCTCACGCCAAAGTTCACTGACTTCAAGTACATTTGCTTTATCTACGGATGTGACTTTTTTCTTTCTTTTCATCGCCTCTTCAAATGCGACTTTTGCGATTCTGGCGATTTCATCCCTTGTATAAATCATGGTATTGTAAGCTTTATTGTCGTCTTTATATCTCGGTTCGCCGAAATAAATGCCCCCTGTAAGTTCTCTCACCACACTTAAATTTACACCTTTGATTACTTCGGGTTTAAGGCTTGAGGCATTTACCAGTTCATCAAAAATAATTGCGGGTCTAATATTTGCAAAAAGCCCTAAAGATTTTCTAAGCTTCAAAAGTCCGGTTTCAGGCCTTTTTTCTTTAGGTAGGTTCTCCCATTTAGGTCCGCCTATGGCTCCGAAAAGCACTGCATCTGAATTAAGACATCCTTTTATCGTTTCATCCGGGCACGGATTGTCAAACACATCTATAGCGGCTCCGCCAAGCAGGTATTCGTTGTATTCCAGATTGAAACCTTCCTTACTGGCAACCGCGTCCAAAACTTTAATAGCTTCTTCCACTATTTCAGGACCTATACCGTCCCCTTTTATAATCGCTATTTTATAATTTCTCATTTATTTTCCTTTAACATTTCTTTTGCAAAATTTATAAGTCCGCCGGCGGCAATTAATTCTTGCATAAATTCCGGGACAGGAGTGAATTTATAATTTTTACCTGTATCAATATTGTGGATTATTCCGTTATCCAGATCGATTTTTACTAAATCGCCTTCATTTATTTCATCACTTTCAAGAAGTTCGAAAATCGGAAGTCCCATATTAAAACTGTTTCTGTAAAATATTCTTGCAAAGCTTTTTGCAATCACAGCGGCAACCCCCGCCGCTTTTAGCGCTATTGGAGCATGCTCGCGGCTTGAGCCGCTTCCAAAATTGTATCCCGCTACTATAATATCACCGGGTCTTACTTTGGAAGGAAATTCAGGATCTGCATCTTCCATAACATGTTTTGCCAGTTCATGCGGGTCGGAAGTATTCAGATATCTTGCAGGAATTATCAAATCCGTATCAATATTGTCGCCAAATTTCCAAACTCTTCCTGTAATTACATTCATAAAATTCCTTTTTTTGCTGAATTTTATCAAAAATGGATATAAAAACGAAATTTAAATATTTATTAACAGATAAGTAAAACTTAATATTATAACTTCAGGGATAAAAAATATTAATGTTTTTTTAGCCAGTTCTTTAGAAAAAAAGAGAACTATTAAAAATTTGGTTAAAGTATTGCTGAGTGAAGCGGTAACAATTCCTGCGGATGCGGTTGTTAGTGCAAGTTTGTTGTTACTCAGCTCTCCTAAGGAAAGTGTAATGGCATCCACATCCGTAAATCCTGATATAAATGAAACGATTAACAATCCGGTATTTCCGAAATATTTGTTTGTATATTCCACAAGGGCGTATATTATTGCAAATATAATTGCAAATTTAATCGCTTCGCTAAGTTCTAATGGGTTTTTTTCTAATTTTTCAAGTGATGTTTGTATATTGTCATTTGATTTTTTATAAAAATAATAAGAAAACCAAATACCGTATATGAAAGCCAAAACAAAAGGAACTGCTAAAATTTTTATAAGTTTCGGATTGGTGACGTATGCTTCTATTAAAACTCTTGCAAACATTAAAGTGTTGGCTATTGCGATTGCCGAAGCATACGTAAAAATGGAAGTTTTACTTTCTTTAAACATTGCCGAGAGTGATGCGGTAACGGCTGTTGAACTTATAAACCCGCCTGCTGCGGCAGTAAATAAAATACCTTTTTTTTCTCCGAAAAATTTAATACCCAGGTATCCTATAAACGACAAAGAAGCTATGATGATTGCCATCAGCCATGTTTTATAAGGATTAAAAAGCTCCAGCGGTCCTATTCCTTTATTTGGAAGAATCGGAAGCATAATAAAAGTCATAATAAGCAGTAACACCCCGGCGCTTATTTCTTTGCGTGTGAGTTTAGTCTCCAACTCTTTCATTCTTGTTTTAAGATTTAAAATGACAACGGTTATAACGCTTGTAAAAATTGCATAATGCAAATTTCCGTAATAAACCATAACACCGATTGAATATGTTATTAATGCCGCTATATGGGTAGTGGTCCCCTGTTTTGAATAATGATACACTTTTAAAAAATAGGCAATAACAACTATCAGTCCGAAAATTGCAAAACTGATTATTAGAAAATTATTAATAATTTTGTTTAAATAAGCGGATAAAAAACCTAACAGTGCTATTAATGTAAAAGTCCTTGTTCCAGCAAAGCCTTCTTCGTTTTCCAGGGAAAATGAAACACTTCTCTCAAGTCCTATTATAAACCCTAGCACCGCCGTTATTAAAAAAGCTTTTAAAATTTCCATATCCATTTTGTTCTTCCTTTTTTCCCTTATAAACTATGAATTTAGTTTAATTATATTAAAATTTTGATAAAATTATGCAAAAAAAGGATTAATTTGAGAAAAGCAGTGGCTTTTACCGGTCCTAGCAATTCCGGAAAGACAACATTGATAGAAAAAATTGCAAAAAGACTAATCAGCTCCTATAAAATCGCTATTATAAAAAACGACCCTTCCGACAAGGCAAAATTTGATACGGAAGGAAAGGACAGCTATAAATTTTACCAAACAGGTGCCGAAGTAGTTGTGACCTCACCGAACAGAACGACTTATTTTTCACACAGACAAAAATCCCTTGATGAAATTGTACATATGATAAACGATTTTGACCTGCTTTTAGTTGAAGGGCTTAAATATTTGCCTCTGCCCAGACTTGCGGTATTCAGAGGCGATATTGATGAGAGCTATTTCCGGTATATTAAAGCCGTTGCCGTAGATGGGAGTGTAGATAAAAGTAAAATCCCTTCAGATATTGAAATTTTAGATTTGAATAATATTGATGAAATTATCAATTGGGTTTTAAACAATGCCGAAGACATATAAGGAGACAATATGACAGAAATTATAAATTCAATTCAAAAAATAGCCGTTGAAATTAAAGAAGCAATTAAGACCAATGACACGGGAAAAATTGAAACATTAAACACAAGCGGGGATGTTCAGGTTAAACTTGACGTAATAAGCGATGATATCGTTGAAAAGCATTTATTAAAAACAATGAGCGTTGTTGAAATAATAAGCGAAGAAAAAGAAGATGCAATGCCTGTCAATCCTGAGGGAAAATATTACGTAGCATATGACCCGCTTGACGGAAGCAGCTTAATCGATGTAGATTTGAGTGTGGGAAGTATTTTTGGAATATATAAAGGGGGATACAGCGGTGCCAATATCGTAGCGGCGGCTTACATAGTTTACGGACCAAGAGTTGAAATGGTGGTGGCAAGGGACACCGTCGAGCTTTTCAGATTGAATGAATCAACCAATAATTTTGAATTTGTAAAAGAGATAAGGCTTGAAGAAAAAGGGAAAATTTTAGGACCGGGAGGGACTCAAAAACACTGGTATCCTTATCATAAAGAAATGATTGACGGTTTTTTCAAAGAAGGTTACAGACTCAGATACAGCGGGGGAATGGTGCCGGATTTACACCAGATTTTATTAAAAGGCGGGGGATTGTTTGCATATCCGGGAACGGAGGACAAACCTAAAGGCAAACTTAGAAAGCTTTTTGAAGTGTTTCCTTTTGCTTATATATACAATAAAGCGGGCGGTCTTGCGGTTGACGGGGAGAACAGTCTGCTGGATTTGGATGCTGAAGGCTATCATGATACAACGCCTTGTTTTTTCGGAAGCAATTATGAAATTACAAAAGTTTTAAAAACATACGAAGGGGCAGAAAAATGAGTGATAAGTGCAAAACATATTATTTGACTACGCCGATATATTATGTAAACGACATTCCTCATATAGGTCATGCTTATACCACAATTATTGCAGATACTATAGCAAGATACGCAAGGCTTAAAGGAATTGATACGTTTTTCCTGACAGGAACAGACGAACACGGGCAAAAAATAGAAGAAGCGGCAAAAAAAAGAGGCAAATCCCCAAAAGAATATGCTGATGAAATCAGCGGCAAATTTAAAGCTTTATGGGATGAATTTGAAATAAGTTATGACAAATTCATAAGAACTACGGACGAAGCGCATAAAGGAGGAGTTCAAAAAGCGTTTTTGGATATGTATAATAAAGGTGATATTTACAAGGATTATTATGAAGGGCATTACTGCGTAAGCTGTGAAAGTTTTGTAGCACCTTCTCAGCTCGTAAATGACGAACTCTGTCCCGACTGCGGCAAACCTACTAGAATCATTAAAGAAGAGAGCTATTTTTTCAGGCTTTCAAAATATCAGGACAGACTGCTTGATTGGCTTAAAAATAAAAAACCTATTTTGCCGGAAGCCAAAGCCAATGAAGTGATAAGATTCGTGGAAGAAGGGCTGAAAGATTTATCAATTACCAGAACCTCTTTTGAATGGGGAGTAAAACTTCCTCCTGAAATAAACGACCCTAAGCACGTTGTATATGTATGGCTGGATGCGCTTTTTAATTATTTAACCGCTTTAGGATACGGAAGTGAAAATGACGAGCTTGTTAAAAAATACTGGCCTGCTAAACTTCACATAGTAGGTAAGGATATTCTTAAATTCCATGCGGTTTACTGGCCGGCGTTTTTAATGAGTATAGGTTATGAACTTCCAAAAGTAATAGCCGCTCACGGATGGTGGACAAGAGACGGTGAGAAGATGAGCAAAAGCAAAGGTAACGTTATTAACCCTAAAGACGTGGCGGATGCATACGGATTAGAGAATTTCAGATATTTTATGTTAAGGGAAGTGCCGTTTGGAGCGGATGGGGATTTCAGTGAAAAAGCATTAATCGACAGAATCAATAACGACCTCGGAAACGATCTTGGAAACCTTTTAAACAGAATTATAGGTATGGCTTACAAATATTTTGACGGAAAAATAACAAGCAAAAACGTGGAAAAATATTTTACGGACGAACTGAATGAAGCAAGGGAAATCGTTGCAAATTTGGAAGAAACATACCTTTGGAAAATGCAGATTCATAAATTTCTTGAAGAGCTTTGGAAAGTGCTCTCAATTGGAAACAAAGCAATTGATACATATAAACCTTGGGAGCTGATGAAAAACAAAGAGGAGGAAAAAGCACAGGCACTGCTTGGACTTATTTCTAATTTACTTGCCTTAACGGCGGTGAATTTACATGCTGTAATGCCGAAAACCACTCAAAAAATTGCTAATGCGTTAGGATTTGAAATTAATTCTGAGAGTTTTAAAAATATTATGGAAGGAAAACTTATTGATGATTTCGTTATTGAAAAAATTCCTCCGCTTTTCCCTAAAATAGAAGCGCCCCTTATGAAAAAACCTGAGATTAAAGAAGAAAAACCGCAAAATTTAATCACAATTGACGAATTTTTCAAAACAGAGCTTAAAATCGGAAAAGTGGTAGTTGCTGAAGAAGTTAAAAAATCAAAAAAACTTTTAAGGCTTGAAGTGGATCTGGGAGAAGAAAAACCAAGACAGATTATCGCCGGTATTAAAGAATACTATAAGCCAGAAGAACTGATTGATACATATGTATGTGTGGTTGCAAATCTTAAGCCTGCAAAACTTATGGGAATGATAAGCGAAGGAATGCTTTTAGGCGCAAAAGATGAGAGCGGATTTAGTCTAATAAGACCTGAAAAACCTAAAAAACCGGGAACACCGATAAAATAGGTTGAAGTGGGAAGGTTGAAAGATAGGTTACAGGTTCTAAGTTCGAAGTGAGCAGTGAAAATGGAAAATGAAAAATCTTAAAAACCTTAATAACTAATATACCAATAACAAATTATAATATTACATATATTGCGCTTTTAGTTTCAATACAAAGGAATATTTTGAAAATAGAAACACTTGTAAACCTGACGGGAGGGGAGCTTTTAAACTCCCCTTATATAAGCGAGGTTACATCTTTTACCGATAAATGCGAATTAACAACCAGAGGCAGCTGTTTTTTTGTAACGGATAAAAATGATATAGAAAAAGCGATTAAAAACGGGGCGTATGCCATTGTTTCGGAGGATTATGAAAATATTACCGATAATGAAATAGCGTGGATTAAGGTTAAATCCATTCAAAAAGCCGTTATTGATGTTTTTAAATATGAAAATCTTAAAACCAAAATTTATTTTTGTGATGAAATAACGGAGCATATAATAGAAAAAATGAATATAACCGAAACAGTGGTCGTAATTAAATCATATGAAGATTTATTAAAATCATTAAACCTTTCCCAGAAGTATCTTGTGACTTCTACGAAAGAATTTAGTGAACTTTTTTCAAATATTGAAGTTTTACGTCCAAAAGAAATTGAATTAACCCAGATATCATTATTTAAATCAAAATTTAACAATGTTGAAATAAACCTGCCTTATGTGTATAAAGATGAATTCGCCAGGGCTTTGAAGTTTTTTGAAGACCATTTGTTAAAATATTCTCTTGAATTTAAACTAGAAAGATTTAAACCTGTTTTTGTGGATTTTAAATTAACGCCTGTTGAATATGGGGAGAGTGAAAAAGTACTGATATGCGGTATAAAAAACGACAGGTATTTTTTTAATGAATTAAATTATCTGATTGAAAATACAAAACATGCCAGAAGTATTATTGTAAATGAAGAAAATTCATTTTTATTAAAAAAAGGTTTTAATTTTGCAATGCTTGTGGATTTTGAAATTGATTTTCAAAAACCGGAAGAAGGAAGTCTGTTTTGATTAAGATTGAAAAAATTAATCTGCTCGGGAAAGGTAAATTTTTAGAGCTTAAAGAAGTTTTTTTTGATTATTTCGGTAAAAAAAGAAGATGGGAAGTATGCTCTTCACATAACAGTGTGTCAATTTTAATATACGATAAAGATTTGGATGCACTTATTATGGTAAAACAGTTTAGATTGCCGGTTTATTTAAAAAACGGTGACGGATACACTTTAGAGCTTTGTGCCGGACTTTGTGATAAGGATAAATCCAATATTGAAATTGCAAAAGAAGAAGTTTTAGAGGAATGCGGGTATGAAGTGGATATAAAAAACATTCAAAAAATCACATCAACATGGGCGAGCGTCGGAAGCAGTGCGGCTATGCAGGAGATTTTTTACGTTGAGGTTAATAAAAATATGAAAGTAAGCGAAGGCGGTGGGATTGATGATGAGGACATTGAAATTGTTAAAATTCCCTCAGATAACGTGTATGAAACAATTTTTGATGAAAACATAGTGCTTACACCCGGCGCTAAATTTGCCATGCTTTGGTGGATAGGTTATAAAATGAAGAATTGAGAATGGAGAAAGCGGGGTCCCCGAAAAATAGTTAGATTTTTTGGGGTGCAGAGGGAGAAGTTGCCAAGTTCCAAGTTGAAATGGAAAATGGACAATGAAAAATGAAAAATCTTAACAATTTTAATAACTTAAAAACCTTAAAAAACCTTAAAAACCTTAATAACCAATATAAACAAAGGAAAATTATGAAACATATATTCAGGGAATATGACATAAGAGGTGTTTTTGGAAAAGACTTAACAGAAGATATTGTTAAAAAAATCGGTTTTCATTTGGGAAAAAAGATTAAGGGTGAATATGTCTTTGTCAGTTTCGATGCAAGAACACACTCTCCCATACTTCATGACTGGCTGGTTAGCGGACTTAACAAAGCCGGAAAACAAGTAATCAGCGGAGATATGCTTCCTACGGGAGCTAATTATTTTGCAAATTTCAGACCTTTATGTGTCGAAAATATAGGAAAGGTTGAAATAGGAGGAAGTATTCAAATTACAGGAAGTCATAATCCCCCTGAATATAATGGGTTTAAAATAACGATAAACAAAGCGCCGTTTTTCGGTAAAGACATATATGCTTTAGGGGATGAAGTTTTAAACTCTCAAATGAAAATTGAAGATAATACAAATGTTATTGAGTATGATTTAAAATCTGATTATATTGATTATTTGGCAAATCAGTTTTCACATTTAAAAGGGCTTGAATTAAATGCCCTGTTTGACTGCGGTAACGGAGTGGCAGGAGTTGTGCTAAGGGATATTCTTGAAAAAGTAGGGATTAAAAATTATGAAATTATTTTTGAAGAGCCTGACGGAACGTTTCCTAATCATCATCCCGATCCTACTGAGGAAGAAAATTTAAAAGAGGTTTATGAATCTTTAAAAAAAGGTAAAAATTTTGCATTTGCTTTTGATGGCGATGCGGACAGGATTGCGTTTTTAGATAGAAAATATAATTATAAAGGTGACATTCTGGCATACTTTTTTGCTAAAAATATGGATAATCCTTGTGTAATAAGCGAAGTAAAAGCCACTCAGGTTATGTATGATGAGATTAATAAATTCGGACGGGTGATTATGTATAAAACGGGACACAGTAATTTAAAAACACTCTTGAAAAAAGAAAACTGTGATTTGGCAGCGGAAGTTAGCGGTCATATTTTCTTTAACGACAGATATTTCGGAATTGACGATGCGATATATGTGGCTTTCAGGATAATGGAACTTATAAAAGAGGGATTTGAATTTTCGAAAGAATTTGAAAAATTGCCAAAAGTTTATAATACGGATGAAATAAAAGTAAAAACTACTGAAGATAAAAAATTTGAAATAATTGAAAACCTTAAAAATTATTTAAATGAAAATAAAAATGAATTTGGTATTAAAGAGATAGTGGATATTGACGGTGTAAGGGTGATTTTTGAAAACGGATGGGGGCTTGTTAGGGCAAGCAATACCACGCCTGTATTGGTGACAAGGTTTGAGGCTAAAAATGAAGAAAGTTTAAAAAAAATAGAAAATACATTAATCAAAATTTTAAACCGTTTTCTTTGATTTTTTTAATTTTAAAAAATACAAATATTCTTAAATTGTACTTACAAACCTTATTTTACAATTCTTGATTGACATCGG
>Ga0256842_1001056_pt1 | contig 22979 bp, 21 predicted proteins | sample 4559240metaG_FD_185973 | JGI IMG/M metagenome (GOLD analysis project Ga0256842, IMG submission 185973) | Hydrothermal vent microbial communities from Guaymas Basin, Mexico - 4559-240 | ecosystem: Environmental > Aquatic > Marine > Hydrothermal vents | place: Mexico: Guaymas Basin | collected... | reverse complement strand
AGTTTAGCAATCTCCCCAGTGGGGGGGATTCGAAGCGTAGGGGAGCCGACGCCGGAGCTGGCGTGATGCCAGCGACAAAGTGGGGGGATCTCCCTCTGCGCAATTTTCAGTTTTGCCAAGTTGCCGCTACAAGCGGCGGCCAGGTCCCGCGCAACGGACGGCCGCGAACCCCGTCAGGCCCGGAAGGGAGCAGCGGTAGTGGTGCAGTCGGTGTGCCGCGGGGAAGCCTGGCTGCCACTTGTGGCGGCAACTGTGTATCTTCTGTACCATTCCACGTTGATTTTTGTCCTGTTTGCTTTCATACTGCCGTCTGGCTTGTTTGTCCGTCCTGGATCTGGTAACGATTTGCCCGTAGGAGCGAAAACTGTATGTCCTATCTGGTGTTAGCGCGCAAGTGGCGTCCACAATGTTTTGCCGATCTAGTGGGGCAGGAACATGTCAGCCGCACCCTGGCCAATGCCATCACCAGTGGTCGGGTGCATCATGCCTTTTTGTTTACCGGTGCCCGCGGGGTTGGCAAAACGTCAGCGGCACGGATTTTGGCCAAGGCACTCACCTGTGAACAACCCGATGGTGTGGAGCCGTGCAATAATTGCAGTGCCTGCAGGCAGATCACGGCTGGCACCAGTGTCGACGTGTTTGAGATTGACGGCGCTTCCAACAACGGTGTTGACGATATTCGCGATTTGCGTGAGACCTTGCGTTATCTGCCGACGCAACTGCGTTGCAAGATATATATCATCGACGAAGTTCATATGTTGTCCGTCAGTGCGTTTAATGCGTTGCTGAAAACTCTTGAGGAACCGCCGGAGCATGTGAAATTTATTTTTGCTACCACCGAACCACATAAAATTCCGGTTACTATTTTGTCGCGCTGTCAGCGCTTTGATTTCAACAAGATTCCGACGCCCAAGGTTGTAGCGCAGTTGCGCCGCATCGTTGAGGCGGAAAATATTGCTGTTTCCGAACGCGCGCTGACCATGCTGGCGCAGCGAGGTGGTGGCAGCATGCGAGACTGCCTGTCAACTTTGGATCAGATTGTCGCTTTTTGTGGTGAAAATGTCGCTGACGAGGATGTGCAACGTCTGCTGGGACTGGTGGATCAGTGCCTGTTGCTGGATGTTTTGTCGGCATGTATGGAGCGGGATTGCACCAAAGTTCTGGAACTTGTACAGCAAGTTGATGATCTCGGCTATTCGTTCCGCCAGTTCTGCCACCAGCTGGTGGAGATGGTGCGCCGCATTATTTTGTGTGGCGTTGTTGCCGATCCACGCGAAGTGCTGGGGCTGTTTGAGGAAGATGTGACGGCCTGCCGTTCTCTGGGGCAGTTGGCCAGCCAGGATGACTGGCAGCGGTTGCTGACCATGTTGCTGAAAACCGGCCAGGATCTTGCCCATGCCACCTTTCCACGCTTGCTGGTGGAGATGACGCTTGTCAGGGCGGCGACTTTGCCACCGGGACGTGATATTGCCGAACTGATCGGAAAACTTGAAGATCTTCAAACCGGCTTGCCACCGGTTGCTGCGGCGGGAACGGCGGCGGCTCATGCCGACAGTGTGGCAGGCGATACAGCGTTTCCGTGTCCCGCGCCGCCACCGCAGTCAGATACGGCGCCGCCAGCGGCGGCAAAAAGTACGTCGCAGCTGGCACCAGCGCCGGAAGTTGCTACGGCGGTGGCGGATTCTGCTGTTGACGATCAGCAGCAGTGGCGTGATTTTGTTGTGCACGTACAGAGCGGTATGCCCCGGGTGGGAGCTGTGTTGGAGTACGGCAGTTTGCTCGAACTAGCTCCGCCCCTGTTAAAAATCGGTTTTGCGCCTGGTTCTTTTCATCTGCGCCAGTTGAGTGACAAAAACACCATCGAGCGCCTGAACGAAGCTGCGCGGCAGTTTTTCGGGCAGCCGATGCAACTGCAACTGGAGGCGTTGCAGGGGAGCAAAAAAGCGCCGTTATCTCTGGTGGCGGCTAAAAAAAAACAGGAGACCGACCGTGAACGCCGTTTGCGTGCGGATGCTCTGGCGCACCCGTTGGTAAACAGGGCGGTGGAGATATTTTCCGGCCAGGTGGTAGAGGTTATCCCGTTGGATAAGGGTTATGTGTAACCGCCGCCACTTTGCTCGATAGAGAATTGCTACGGTGGCAAAATGTTTCAGCAGTCGCACTGGCTGCGCTGATGGTTTTTTACAATCTGACAGGTAAATCAACAAATCGCAGGAGGGGTACAGTCGATGGCAAAAGGTCTGGGTAACATGATGAAACAGGCGCAGCAGATGCAGCAGAAGATGATGCGCATTCAGGAGGAGATGGAACAGCGTGAGGTGGAAGCCAGCGCCGGTGGTGGCATGGTGACTGCCGTGGTTAATGGCAAGCAGCAAGTGCTGTCGATAAAAATCGATCCCGGTGTTGTTGATAGTGACGATGTGGAGATGCTGCAGGATCTGATCATGGTTGCCATCAATGACGCCATCGGGCGCAGCCAGGAGATGATGCAGCAGGAGATGGCAAAATTGACTGGCGGAATGAATATTCCGGGGCTGTTTTAGAAAAAAATAATTTTGTTGAATTTGTGTGATGCTTAAGCCATCGTCGCCCTAGGGGCGGCGATGGCTTTTTGCTATTTATTTCGCCATAATAAAGAATTTTTTTAGCGAGAATAATTTTTTAACAACGTGGCCAAAGTCATTTTATTGGCACTGAAAAAAATTATCAATTAGCTGAAAAAAGTAGAACACTTTTCTAAATAGTTGTAATTTCGGAGAACACCATGCTAAAGTCTATTCCCTCACTAACCAGTTTAGTTGATGAGTTGTGCAAGTTTCCCGGTATCGGGCGCAAGACGGCGACCCGGTTGGCGTTCCATGTGTTGCAGCAGCCGCAGGCTGATGCCCAGGCACTGATAGACGCCGTCAGCGCCGTGAAGCAGCGTGTCGGTCTGTGTTCGCGCTGTTTCCACGTTACTGAGCAGGATCCGTGCTGTTATTGCACCGCTGTTGACCGTGACGATACCATGATCTGTGTGGTGGAGCAGCCGCAGGATCTGATGGCCATTGAGCGCGGCCATGTTTATCGCGGGAGATACCATGTTTTGCATGGGGTGTTGTCGCCTCTTGATGGTGTTGGTCCCGAGGATATCAAAATCGCGTCGTTGCTGGAGCGGGTACAGCGGGGCGGGATTCTGGAGGTGATCATTGCCACCAACTTTACCATGGAGGGGGAGGCGACGGCGCTATATCTGAGCAAGGTGTTGCAGGCCACCGGGGTAAAGGTAACCAGGCTGGCTCACGGCATCCCCATGGGCAGCGATCTGGAATATATCGACGAAGCGACGGTAAGCCATGCCATAACTGGCAGGCGCGATGTCTGATGCGGTTGCTTCAGTTTTATCTCTTTCCTTAGCTGATTGATGTAATTGGCCGGGTTTTAACTACTTAAAAGGAGGAACACAATGTCGCGTAAGATGGTCAACATTGATGGTAATACCGCAGCGGCGCATGTAGCTCATGCGACCAACGAGGTTATTGCTATCTATCCCATTACCCCCTCGTCGGTAATGGGCGAAATTGCTGATGCCAAAAGTGCTGCCGGTGAGAAAAATATCTGGGGGACTATCCCCCGTGTGGCCGAAATGCAAGCAGAAGGTGGAGCTGCCGGTGCTGTGCACGGTTCGCTGCAGGCCGGTGCGCTTACAACAACATTTACCGCTTCGCAAGGGTTGTTGTTGATGATTCCCAATATGTACAAGATCGCCGGCGAATTGACATCTACCGTGTTCCATGTGTCGGCGCGTGCCATCAGCGCACAGGCGCTGTCCATATTTGGCGATCATTCCGACGTTATGTCCTGCCGCGCCTGCGGTTGGGCCATGCTGTGCTCCAACACAGTGCAGGAGGTAATGGATTTTGCCTTGCTGGCCCAGGCCGCTACCCTGCGCACCCGTATTCCGTTTTTGCACTACTTCGACGGTTTCCGCACCTCGCATGAGGTTCAGAAGGTTGAAGAGCTGAGCATGGACGATATGCGTGCCATGATCGATGATGACCTGGTGCGTGAGCACAGAATGCGCGGGTTGTCTCCCGATCGTCCGGTACTGCGTGGTACCGCCCAGAACCCCGATGTGTACTTCCATGGCCGCGAGACGGTAACCAGGTTCTACGAGCCGGTGCTGGATGTGCTTCAGGCCGAGATGGACAAACTGGCCAAGCTGGTGGGCCGTCAGTATCATCTGGTTGATTATGTCGGTGCACCAGACGCCGAGGATGTTGTTGTGGTTATGGGTTCCGGCGCTGATACCGTAGAGGAGCTGGTGGAGTACCAGGTATCCCAGGGCAAGAAGGTTGGCTTGCTTAAAGTGCGTCTGTTTATGCCGTTCCCCATCAAGATGTTTGCCGAGGCCATGCCGGCTACGGTTAAAAACGTCACGGTTCTCGACCGCACCAAAGAGCCCGGCTCCATCGGCGAGCCCCTGTATCAGGCGGTGCGTACCGCTATTGGCGAAGCGATGGAAGAGGGTTTTGGCAATATCAAGTCTTATCCGCGTGTGGTTGGTGGCCGTTTCGGTCTCGGCTCTTTTGAGTTTAGCCCGGCCATGGCACAGGCGGTGTTCGACAACATGCAGCAGGACAAGCCCAAGAACCACTTTGTTGTTGGTATTGAGGATGATATCCTCGGCAACAGTCTGCCGTTTGATCCTAGCTTCACCGTGCCGTCCGACTGCTACGCCGCCATGTTCTACGGTCTCGGTTCCGACGGTACCGTTGGTGCCAACAAGAACTCCATCAAGATTATCGGTGAAACCACCGACAACAAGGTGCAGGCATACTTTGTCTACGATTCCAAGAAGGCTGGCAGCATGACCACCAGCCATCTGCGTTTCGGCAAGAATCCCATCAAGTCACCGTATCTCATCAGCAGTGCCGATTTTATTGCCTGCCATAACTTCTCGTTCCTGGAGAAGTACGATGTGCTGGCCAATATCAAGAAAGGCGGCACCTTCCTCCTCAACAGCCCCTACGGCAAGGATGAAGTATGGGAGAAAATTCCCAAAGAGGTGCAGCAGCACATTGTTGACAACGAGCTTAAATTCTACGTCATCGACGGTGTACGTCTGGGTGAAGAGATCGGTCTCGGTCCCCGTATCAACGTAATCATGCAGACGGCGTTTTTCAAAATCTCCGACATCATTCCGTTGGATACCGCCATCGCCGAAATCAAGAACGCCATTGTCAAGTCTTACGGCAAGGCGGGCGAAAAAGTGGTCAACATGAACAAGCAAGCTGTAGACCGCGCGCTGGATGAAATATACGAGGTAACTCCCGGCCCGGTTAACAGCACTCTGCGCATTCAGCCCGCCATCAAGGGCGACGCGCCCGATTTCATCAAAAATACCACCGGCCCCCTCATTGAGGGCAAAGGCGACAAACTGCCCATTTCGGCCATGCCGGCTGACGGTACCTTCCCCACCGGCACCGCCAAGTACGAGAAGCGCAATATCGCGGTTAATATTCCAGTGTGGGAACCGGAGCTGTGCGCCCAATGTGGTATCTGCTCTTTTGTCTGCCCGCATGCGGCGATTCGCATGACCGTTTACGATCCCGCCTGCCTCGATGGCGCTCCGGCGACGTTCAAGTCCATCGATGCCAAGGGTAAGGATATGGCTGGCAAGAAGTTCACTCTGCAGGTAGCGCCGGAAGATTGTACCGGCTGCGGTGCCTGTGTGCATAACTGCCCGGCCAAGAGTAAAAAAGACGAGAACAAGCGCGCCATCAATATGCAATTCCAGGCGCCGCTGCGTGCCACCGAGGTGGAAAACTGGAATTTCTATCTCACCCTGCCCGATACCGACGAGAGCCTGTTCAAACGCTCCACCCTCAAAGGCAGCCAGCTGCTGCCGCCCATGTTTGAGTTCTCCGGCGCTTGTGCCGGTTGTGGTGAGACTCCGTTTGTCAAACTGCTGTCGCAGTTGTTCGGCGATCGCGCCCTTATCGCCAACGCCACCGGTTGCTCCTCTATCTACGGCGGCAACCTGCCCACCACACCGTGGACAACGCGTAAAGACGGTCTCGGCCCGGCGTGGAATAACTCCCTGTTTGAAGATAACGCCGAGTTTGGTTTCGGTATGCGTCTGGCGGTAGACAAGTTTACCGAGTATGCCTATGAGCTGCTGGCCAACGCTGCTGAGCATCTGTGCAAGGCCGGTTCCGAGTACGCTGAGCTGATTAAGCAGATTCAGGACGCTGACCAGAGCACTCAGGATGGTATCGAAGCCCAGCGCAAGCGGGTAGCCAAGCTTAAGGAAGGTCTGGCGCAGTGCCCGGATGAGAACTCCAAGCAACTGCTGAGCGTGGCCGACTATCTGGTGAAGAAAGCGGTATGGATTGTCGGTGGTGACGGCTGGGCCTATGATATCGGCTACGGCGGCCTTGACCATGTACTCGCCTCCGGCGAGAATATCAACGCCCTGGTACTTGATACAGAAGTATATTCCAACACCGGCGGTCAGGCTTCCAAAGCGACACCACTGGGCGCCGTAGCGCAGTTTGCCGCTGGCGGCAAGCGGATGGGCAAGAAAGACCTGGGTATGCTCAGCATGACCTACGGCACCATCTATGTGGCCAAGGTCTCCCTAGCCAATCCAGCGCAGTGCGTCAAGGCGTTCCTTGAAGCCGAGGCCTACGATGGCCCGTCCATCATTATTGCCTACAGCCACTGCATCGCCCACGGCATCAATATGACCACCGCCGTAGACGAGTGTAAAAAAGCGGTGGCTTCCGGTCACTGGCCGCTGTATCGCTACGATCCCCGTCTGGCCGAGCAGGGCAAGAATCCCCTGCAACTCGACAGCAAGGATCCCAGCATTCCTTACGAAGAGTACGCCTACGGCGAAAACCGTTTCCGTGTACTCAAAAAGCTGCAGCCGGAGATCGCCGGCAAGCTTATGGAGCAGGTAACCAAGGAGACTGCGGCACGCTACGATCTGTATAAGAAACTGGCCGCTATGGATCCCGACTGCGGCAAATAAACTGCATACTTGCATTTCAATTGCTATTTAGTAACAGGCTCCCGTACCGTAAGGTGCGGGAGCCTTTGTAATTGTGCAACGGTAGGTTTGTTGCAGACAGCGGTAAAAATTGGAATTTCTTGCATAAAACAAGCGCAAAGTGCTATAAGGTAAGATGCTTAGTTCTCTGTGCCAATCCAATAGTTTCGCGGGAGATTGTAAATGCTCAACACACAGACAACCTTTGTCCTCTACGATGAGGAAGCTGAAAAGGTTAAAGAGGTTATCGATAACCTGTTAAAAGCTTCGAACGCGAAGTCAATTTACCTGATAGACAAGAACGGTCAGATGATCGCGTCCACAGGCAACGTAGCTGAAATCGATGCCACCAGTCTGGCTTCTCTCACTGCGGGCAACATCGCCGCCACTGGCGGATTGGCAAAGCTCATCGGCGAAAAAGAATTCGCCATTCAGTTTCACGAAGGGGAAAAAGACAACATTCATATCTCAATAGTAGGCAGTCGGGTTATTCTTGTCGTTATCTTTGACCAGCGCAGCTCACTGGGGCTGGTGCGGTTGCGGGTTAAAAAGGCCAGCAACACCCTGACGACGATTTTTGATGAAATCAGTGCCAAGGAGAACGCCCAGGATGGCATGCCGGGGCGGGCGAATCCATTCGCCGAGATAACTGATGACGATATCGATAACCTGTTCAGCTAAGGATTGCCGCCATGTCTTTTATTAACTATGCGTCACGTGAAATAAATTGCAAAATTGTCTATTACGGCCCGGGCCTGTGTGGCAAGACCACTAATTTGCAATACATTTATCAAAAGACTGCCAACGAATCCAAAGGCAAGATGATCTCTTTGGCCACCGAATCGGAGCGGACTTTATTTTTCGATTTTCTCCCTCTGGCTCTGGGAGAAGTACGTGGTTTCAAAACCCGCTTTCATTTGTACACGGTGCCAGGGCAGGTGTTTTACGATGCCTCGCGTAAATTGATACTCAAGGGGGTTGATGGAATCGTATTTGTCGCCGACTCGCAGGAAGAGCGGATGGATGCCAATATTGAAAGCCTGGAGAATCTCAAAGAGAATCTGGAGGAGCAGGGTTACGATCTCTACAAGCTGCCATTTGTCATTCAGTACAACAAGCAGGATCTGCCCAATATCAGCCCCATTGAGGAACTGCGGCGGTTTCTTAACCCTACCAAGGTGCCGGAATTCAAGGCTTGCGCCATGAGTGGAGTAGGGGTGTTCGAAACCCTGAAAGCCATCGCAAAGCTGGTGCTGATGGATCTGAAAAAAGGGACGCGATAAGCCAAAATAGATGTTGACAACAAACCGGCGAACCAGTATATTCGCCACCGTTGTAACCACTGATCCCCGATAGCTCAGTTGGTAGAGCAGGTGACTGTTAATCACCCTGTCGCAAGTTCGAGTCTTGCTCGGGGAGCCAACAAATTCAAGCCCTTATAGCTTTATTGCTGTAAGGGCTTTTTTGTTTTTTTGGCTTGGGTAATATGCTTTTGGTGTAGGGCTTAATGTTGTCAGTTGTACCGACTGTTGCACTTTTAGTATCTACGACAAGGGTAAATTTGGTCCAGCTTGTGATGTAAACCCCGCAATCAGCCGTAACAAGGCTCGCTGTGCCTCTCGTGCTGGATTGGTTTGCGGTGGTGGCGTGTTGTTTTGCGCTTAGGGTGGGTAGGTGTTTATTTTGAGTAAAATTTATATTAAAAAATTGTGATTATCAGGCGATGTTTTCGTAAAATTCAATTCTCTGCTATCGAGAGATATGGTTTTATTTGCGTGTTATTAAATGTATGTTGTGGCGTTGATGGCATGCCGTATCTGTCTGTATGTAATATTGTAGAAATTTAATATATTAATGACTGCCGTTGTTTTTGATGTGGCGACAGAATGTCCCAGCTTTAAAATCTGTATATTTTTCCTTGTTTCTTAGTGGGTTATGTATTTCTATTGGGCGGCGATCGCTGTTGCTGCTGTATGGCTCAGTAGTTATATTAAAGAAAAAATTGCCTAAAAGAAATAAAAGGTGTTGCCAAGTGCTTAGGCAAACGCTATTCTATTTTTAACCTATCGTTGTGGTGTTGCCACCGTCAAGGCTTACCGTACCAGCCGGGGTTGTTGTCGGGGGCAGGCATTGTTGATGTAACAATGCGATCACATTTTCTTTAGTGCCATTAAAATGGCGCATGAGGTATACCAGCTGGTAAAGAGAGGATAGCGTTATGTGTAATAACGATTTCAGCCAGTACGATTTTAAAAAACTCATCGAAAAAACGCGTAATTACCATTATTTCGTTGAATCGGAGCGGGTAACTGAAGAGGTGCTGCGCGAGCTGGTGGATTACGCTCGCCTGGCTCCTTCTACCAGCAATATGAATATGCAGCCCATGCGTTACCTTATCTCCTGCGAGGCTGAGCGTAACGAGGCGATTTTCGATACGCTGTCGTGGCAGGGCTATTTGCGTGGTTGGGGCGGGCCCATCAAAGGAGTCAAGCCCACCGGCTATATTATTGTGCTGGGCGATAAAACGGTGTGTAGCAGTTACGTGGCTGATCAGGGCATTGTTGCCCAGTCGATTCTGCTTGGTGCCACCAACATGGGCTTGGGCGGTTGTATTGCCGCCAAGGTGCAGCGGCGCAAATTGCGCGAAGCGCTGGACCTGCCTACCCGCTATGAGATTTTGCTGGTAATTGCCATCGGCAAGCCGGGCGAAAAAATCATTCTCGAGCCGCAGGAGCCGGGTAGTGACGGCTACGGTTGGCATGACGAGGAGGGTAACTATCATCTGCCCAAGCGTAGTCTGGACAGTGTGATCCTCAAATACTGAGTTGAACGTTTGACAGGAAGTTGAACTTCGGTTCAACTTCCTGTTTTGTGGTAGGGGGAAGAAACGCGGGACGCGGTGAAATAACGCGATATCCCGCGTTTTTTTATGGTCTGGTTCAACCGTGCAGATAGAGCTTGATAAAGGTAGCCATATCCATGCTGCGCAGGGTGAACAGAATTACATAGCTCACCAGCATAAGTGCTACCCACAGGGCAATACTGCCGGTGGGCCAGGAGCGAGCGAGGATGCCGCGTGGACCATGGTAGTGGAACAGCAACGTGTAGCCGCGCACCAGCGACGCGACAGCATAATCGCGACTGCGCAGGCCCAGCGCCAGCAGCCGCATGATGCCGTTGTGCCACATTGCCAGCAATGGCCGACGTAGAAGCCAGTCGGTGTCCAGTTGTATCTGGCCGACAGGGGTGGTCAGAGGCAGGGAGATGAAAAACAGCAATGCCGCCGGTAGAAGCAGTTGCAGTTGCTCCAGAATATGGGCGACGTTGTAGGGATGGTAATTGCTGGGGTAAGGCAGCAGGGTGTAGAAATAGCCGGGAAACAGACCAACCAGTAAGCATATTGCCGCTGTCAGCATCATGGCGACGCGGCTCAAGGTGCCGGGGTCGTGACCGTGTTCCACCGCTTCGGACTGCTGCGGCTGAAACAGGGTAAGATAGGGGAAGCGTACTCCGGCATTAAAGACCACTGCGGCGGAGCAGATAATCAACGTCAGCCATACCATGCTCAGGTGGTGTTCCGCCGCCGCCTCCAGTATGAGGGATTTGGTGACAAAGCTGGATGTCAGCGGCACTCCCATGCTGGCCGCGGCACCGATGAGTACACAGGCGCTGGTCCATGGCATGCGCCGGGCCAGGCCACCCAGGGCGCTGCCTCGCTGTTCGCCGGTGCTGAGCATTACACTACCGGCGCCCATCAGCAGTACCGTTTTGTACATGATGTGGGCAAAAGCGTGAGCGGTGGCGCCGTTTATCGCCATCTCGCCGCCGATGCCGACGGCAGCGACCATGAACCCGACCTGATTGACAATACTGTAAGCGAGAATGCGGCGGACGTTATCTTCACGCAGAGCGTAGAGCGCGCCATAAATTGCCATGTACAGACCGATGGGTATCAGTATGTCGGCACCGGCAAAATAGCTGATAAGAACATAAACGGCGGTTTTGGTGGTGAACGCCGCCAGAAACACCATGCCGGTGGGGCTGGCCTGCGGGTAGGCGTCGGCAATCCAGAACGATAGTGGCGGCGCTCCGGTGTTGACGAGAAAACCGGCCATGATAAGCCAGTAGCCCAGAGATGGCCGTTGGAGTACGCCCAGTTGCAAGGATCCCCCGGTGCTGTACCACAAGGCGATACCGGCCAGCAGTATAACTCCGCCAAACAGGTGTATTAACAGATAGCGCATTCCGGCGCTCCAGGCGGCGCGGGTCCGCGCTGACCAGATAACTACCGCCGATGTTACCGCCATTGCTTCCCAGAACAGAAACAGGGTGATGAGATCGCCACACAGGGTTACGCTGATGGCGCTACCGGCGTAAACGTAGGCACTGATCAGCTCGCGGCGGCTGGCACTGGCGGCGGCAAACATGCCGCCCAGCCACACCGCCAGCAGAAAGGCGCTGGCAAACAGTCTTCCGGTGGCGGTTACATGGAGCAGATCGAGATTGAATGTGGCAACCGCCACTGTGCCGTGGCTGCCGGTGGGCAGCGCCCACAACCGCAGCAGCGCCAGCAGCGGTGCAACGCCAACGACGATTTTGCGCCAGCGCGCCGTTGGCAGACACAACAGTACAGCCGCGCCGATAATGATAAAGCCGGGGCTAAGCAGCAGATCAACGCTCATAGAAATCCTCCCGCCTGCCGACCAGCCAGCCGATAATTATCGCCAGCAGAATCAGCGCCCCACAGCCGATAAAGCTGATGCCGATATACAATGATGGCAGGTGCGGTCCTTCGTGGTGGTAGGGCAGCAGATCGGCCAGTACCAGCAGTGCCGTTGCCACTGCGCAGAAAATTACCGGTTTGCGCGGAACTCTGTTGTCCATTTATCCCCCCTTCACAGGTAGTTGTGCCGCCAGGTTAAGGGGTATCTGCGGCCAGATAAACAATGCCACTGTCAGCAGTGCCGTGGCACACAAGGCCACCACCATGGGCCAGGGCGCTTCGCCGTGGCGGTGGTTGGTGGTGTCCGGTTTGAAGAACGCTGTATAGACAATGGGGACAAAATAGCTGGCATTGAGCAAGGTACTCAACAGCAGCACGCCCACCACCGGCAGGTTGTCGGCGGCGAATGCCCCCTGCATTATGAACCATTTGGACAGCATCCCTGCCGCCGGTGGCAGGCCGATCATGGACAGGCAGGCCACGGCGAACGCCCCCATAGTCCACGGCATACGCCGACCGATGCCGCCCAATTCGCTCACCTTGGTTTTGTGGGCGGCGGTGTAGATGGCACCGGCGCCGAAAAACAGGGTGATTTTGCCAAAAGCGTGGGCGGCAATGTGGAACACCGCCCCCTTGACCGACAACGGCGTGAGGATCGCCGCCGCCATGGTGATATACGACAGCTGGCTGACAGTGGAATAGGCCAGACGGCGTTTCAGATTATCCTGTTTAAGGGCGATGAGGGAGGCGGCGATGATGGTGAACGCCGCCAACGCCACCAGAATGTTGTTGCCGCCGCAGTCCAGCAGCATATCGGCGCCAAATACATAAAGCAGCACCTTGACCATGCAGAATACCCCGGCTTTGACCACCGCCACGGCGTGCAGCAGGGCGCTTACCGGTGTCGGTGCCACCATGGCTTCCGGCAGCCAGCGGTGGATGGGCATCAGCGCCGCCTTGCCGATCCCAAAGGCGTACAGCAGCAGCAGTACAATCACACCGCCGTTGCCGATATGACCGCTGAGGATGCCGCCGGCGTTGAAAGTGGTGGTGCCGGTAGCGTGCCAGGTCCAGATAATGGCTGGCAGCAGCAACCCCACCGAGGTGCTGATCAGTATGCCCAGATAATAACGTCCGCCGGCGATGGCGTCGTAATCCTGCTTGTGGGTAACCAGCGGATAGGTGGACAGGGTGAGAGATTCGTAAAACAGAAACAGCGTGATGAGGTTGCCCGAAAAGGCAATCCCCATGGTGCTGGCCAAAGCGATGGCAAAACATACATACAGTCGCGTATGATGACTCTCGTTGTTGCTGCGCATATAGCTGATGGTATACACCGATGTGATCAGCCACAGCAGACTGGCGATACCGGCAAACAGCAGCCCCAGCGGTTCGGCGCTCAATTGCAGTTCCAAACCGCGCAGCGGCTGCGCCAGAACAATAGGGGGCAGAGTAAACAGGTCGGCGCGGTTGTACAGTGCCGCCACCACTGCCAGCAGAGACGCGGCGGTGGCGATGGTCACCCCTTCGCGCAGGTTGGGGATGCGACTGCTGGCGGCGATAAACAGCGCGCCGCAGGCCGGGATGAGAATCGCCAGCTCTATAAGAACATAAGTGCTCATGACGCGCCTCCCAGCAGCAATGTGGCGGCACGTCCGGCCAGCTCAACCGGAATACTGCTGTCGATGCCGAAATAGATATTGGCCAGTACCAGCAGCCACATGGGCAGCAGCAGCGACAGCGGTGCTTCGCCGCTGCTCTCCGCTTCCATCTCCTGTGCCGGGTTGAAATAGGCAGTTTCCACCACGCGCCAGATATAGATGACCGCCAGCAGTGAACCGATGAGAATCAGCGCCGCCACCGGCCACCAGCCCTTTTCCAGCGCCGCCTGTACCAGATACCACTTGCTGATAAAGCCAGCAGTGAGGGGAATCCCCATCAAACTCATGCCGCCGACGACAAACGCCGCCATGGTCCACGGCATGGTGCGCCCCAGGCCGCGGAAATCGTTGAGATAGACGGCGCCGATGCGGTAGTTCACCGCCCCCATCACCATAAACAGCAGTCCCTTCATCAGGGCGTGATTGAACAGGTGGAGAATACCGGCGCTCAGCCCCAGCGGTGTGGCCAGGCTGATACCCAGAATCATGTAGCCGATCTGCGCCACACTGGAGTAGGCCAGCATCCGCTTGATATCGTACTGGAAAATGGCCACCATGGAGGCGATGAGGATGGCCGCCAGCGCCGGAATCAGCAGGATTTTGCCCAAAGTGAGTTTGAAAATAAAACCGCCGCTTAAAATGGTAAAGCAGAAACGCAGCAACATGTACACCGCTACTTTGGTGGCGGTGGACGCAAGGAATATGGTTGCCACCGACGGTGCGTAGGTGTAGGCGTTGGGCAGCCACAAATGCAGGGGAAACAACGCCAGTTTCAAACTCAGACCGACGATGATGAAAGCGAAGGCGGTAAGCAGGGTGCGATTGTGACTGCCGATAATATTATTGACGGCCAGTTGATGCGCCAGGTCGTGAATGTTGAGGGTTCCGGTCAGATTGTAAAGCAGGCCGATGCCGATGAGCAAAAACGTGGCGCCGATGGTGCCCATAACCAGGTACTGATAAGCGGCGGTAAGAGCGCGCCGTCGTTTGCCCATGCCGATGAGGGCGTAGGACGACAGCGACGATAATTCCAGAAAAACATACATATTAAAGGCGTCGCCGGTAACGGTAATCCCCAGCAGACCGGCCAGGCAGATCAGCAGCAGGCAGTAGAAATAAGCCTGTGAGTCTTCCTCAATTTCGTAATTGACACTGGTGCGCGCGTAGGGCATCACCACTGCGGCGATACCGGAAACAATCAGCAGTACAAACGAGTTGAGGTAATCGATATGGTAGGCTATCCCCCACGGTGGCGGCCAGCCGCCGATGGAATAGCTCAGAGTGCCGATCTTCATGATGTATACTGCGATCAGAATGCTGATGGCAAAGCCGCTCCATGCCGCCGCCAATGCCACTGTCCAGGCGATAAAGCTGCGCCGGAACAGCACGCACACGGCGGCGCCAAGCAGAGGGATAACAACCAGTGCAACAGGAAGATGGATCATAACGAATCATCCTTGGCGCGAATTTCATCCTCCTCAATGGTGCCGTAGCGCTCCTGAATGCGCACCACCAGCGCCAGCCCGACGGCGGTGGTGGCTACGCCGACGACGATGGCGGTAAGGATGAGGACGTGGGGCAGCGGATTGGAATACACCTGATTGGGGTTGTCGGTGAGGATCGGCGCCGTACCGCCGTGGATTTTGCCCATGGAGATGTAGAGCAGAAACACCGAGGTGGAAAAGATATTCAGCCCCAGCAGCTTCTTGATCATGTTGCCACGCGAGATAACTACGTAGAATCCCGACATCATCAGAAAGATAACTACCCAGTAGTTATAATGACCGACCCAGTTCATGCTGTATGCCCCCTGCGGCTGGCAAAAGCGTAAAACATGATCACCATGATGGCGAATACCGTTACGCCAACGCCCAGCTCAATGAGGAAGATGCCCAGATGCTGGCCGTGCAGCGGATCGTGCGCCAGCGCATTGTAATCGAGAAAGTTCCCCCCCAGCGCCATGCATGCCACCCCTACGCCGCCGTACAGAAGCAGGCCGCAGGCGGCCAGCACACGCAGCACCGGGTAGCCGACAACCTTCATGGCGGCTTCCAGCCCGAATATCAGCGCGTACAAAATGATGCCGCTGGCAAAAATCACCCCGGCCTGAAAGCCGCCGCCGGGACCGTAATCACCGTGGAACTGCACATACAGGGCAAACAGAAGTATCAGCGGAATGAATATCTTGGCCATGATGCGCAGCACCAGGTGGTCCTTCATGTCGTGGTAATCGCCGCAGCCGGAAGATGAACTCATGGGCAGCACCTTGCGGCGGCGCATCCCCAGCAGCGCCACCAGCGCCATGCCGGCGGTGAGGATAACCGCCGTTTCCCCCAGGGTGTCGTAGCCACGGTAGCTGGCCAACACCGAGGTAACCATATTCGGCGGCCCCACCTCCAGTGGCGACTGTTTGATGTAGCGCTGCGCCACATGATGGTGAATGGAGGCGTTGGGGTCGCCGTAAGCAGGCAGATCCATGGTGCCGTAAACCAGCACTGCGCCGGTAATGCTGACCACCACCAGCGAAAACAGCGGCTGATAGTGGGGGCGTTTTTCGCGCGTGTTGGTAAGCGACATCCCCAGCAGCAGCAGAATGGTGGAAATGCCGGTACCTACCGCCGCTTCAGTAAAGGCCACATCCACAGCATCCATGTTGACAAACATCGACGCCGACAGCAGGCTGAAGATTCCCAGCAGCATAATGGCGCAGAACAGCTTGCGGATATGAACCACAGCCATGGCGGTGATGCATAACAGGGTAAGCAGGGCGATATCGATAAAGACTTCCATCAGCGTTTATCCTCCCGGCCCAGCAGTGGTTCAATGCCGAACTGTACTGCCGTTTTCGCCAGCGCGTGGGCGGCGGTGGGGCTGCTCAGTACCATAAACAGCAGAATAAACCCCAGTTTTACTGTTACCAGACTAAAGCCGCTCTGCAGCATCAGGCCGAACAAAATAAGAAAAGCGCAGGCAGAGTCGGTAACGCTGGTGGCATGCATGCGGGTGTAGAAATCGGGCAGGCGGTAGATGCCCACCCCGCCGCTGATGCCGAGAAAACAGCCCAGCGCCAGACAGATGGCGGTAACGATATCCAAAGCGTCGATAATCATTGCTCCTCCGTGCGCTGATCGTTGTCCTGGCAGCGGCGCTCAAAAAAACGCAGCACGGCGATGGTGCTCAAAAAATTCACCAACGCGTATACCATGGCGATATCGAGAAAATCGGGGCGACCGGTGAGAAAACCCATCACCGCTATCAGCAGCACCGTTTTGGTGCCGAACATGTTGACCGCCATCACCCGGTCAAACGCAGTGGGGCCGAGAACCGCCCGCACCAGCGACAGACCCATAACCACCAGAATTGCCAATGACGTTGCCGCATACATAAACTTATATCTCCAGAGCGCTGATGCGCTTGTCCATCTCGCCGCCGAGCAAATCTTCTGCCGCACTCCAGGTTAGAGCGTGAACCTCGAGATTATTGCCGTCCACGTCGATACAGATGGTGCCGGGGGTGATGGTGATGGAATTGGCGTATACCATGACGCCGAAGGGGGTTTTCTGGCTGGCCTTCAGGCATACGACGGTGGGGCTGATGTCGAGACGCGGGCTCCATATCCGTTTGCACACGTCGATGTTGGCCAGGGTAATCTCCTTGATCAGCCACAGCCAGTAGCCGATGACGTTACCGCCCAGATAGACCGGCTGCGATTCTTCGTCCACCACCCGCATACGCAGGGAGAGAAACACCGTCAAAGCCACGGACACCGCACCGCAGGCGAGAATGAATGGAGTGTAATGACCCGAAAGAAGCAGCCAGAACGCCGCCAGGATGATTGTGAGGTAGAAAGTGTATTTCATGGAACCTCCCATGGTTGGAATCACAATATAACACTGTTTTTTTTAAATGATAAAGGGTTTTATTCAGCGTGCCTGGCGGCAGCCATCGCTGCCGTATAGTTCTTGATTAAGGCTGGCGTTAGGGTGTAAACTGGCTTGGTTTGTCTGTTGTGATGCAATCTAAGGAACTACAAAATTCAGGATATCGTTACGCCATGGCTGCTGTATTGAGCAAAGTTCGCTCCCTGCTGGATATGATCAAATTCGCTCACACTGTGTTTGCCTTCCCCTTTGCCCTTATCGGCGCGGTGCTGGCGGCGCGCGCCAACGGCGCCGCGCCCACTTTAGCGCAACTGGTGTGGATCTGCCTGGCCATGGTGGGAGCGCGTTCCGGCGCCATGGGGCTTAACCGTCTGCTCGATGCCCATATCGACGCTCTTAATCCGCGCACGGCCACGCGGCATATTCCCGCCGGCAAGGTGTCGCGACTGGAGGCGTGGTTGTTTGTCGTCGCCTCTTTCGCCCTGCTGCTGGTGGCGGCGGCGCAGCTCAACCGCCTGTGTCTGTATCTGGCACCGCTGGCGGTATTTTTTCTGGTGCTGTATTCGCTGGCCAAGCGCTTTACCATCTACGCCCATATGATTCTCGGCCTGTGCCTGGGGGCGGCGCCGGTGGGGGCGTGGATCGCCCTGCGCGGCGATGTCAACGTGGCGATTATCCTTTTGGGGCTGGCGGTGCTGTTATGGGTGGCGGGGTTTGATATCCTTTACGCCCTGCAGGATATGGATTTTGACCGTGAACATGGTTTGCACTCCATTCCGGCGCGGGTGGGTGAAGAGGGGGCGTTTGTTATTGTGCGCCTGTTTCATGCCGGTATGATTGTCCTGCTGCTGCTGGCGGCACCCGGCCTGGCTCTGGGCTGGCCCTACCTGCTCGGCGTGGCGGTGGTGGCCGCCATGCTGGTGTACGAGCATCGGCTGGTAAAACCGGGCGATCTGAGCAAGATGGACGCGGCGTTCTTTACCATGAACGGCTACATCAGCGTTACCCTGTTTGCCTTTGTGCTGCTGGATGTGGCGCTGCGATGACCGGGCGACGGATCACGGTAGCCATCAGCGGTGCTTCCGGCGCCGCCTATGCCCTGCAACTGGTGCGTACCCTGCTGGCCGCCGACTGCCGGGTGGAACTGGTGCTGTCGGCGGCCGCGCGCCAGGTACTGAAGCTGGAACAGCAGCTCGACTGGAGCGGTGAGTTGCCGCAGTTGCAGCGGCAGGTGCAGCAGTTTTTTGCCGTCGACGCAGAGCGGCTGCGCTGCTATGCCAACGATGATTTTTGCGCCCCCTGCGCCAGCGGCAGTAATTGCGCTGCCGCCATGGTGATTGTCCCGGCATCCATGGGGTGCGTGGCGCGGGTGGCGGCGGGTATTAGCGCCAATGTTATCGAACGGGCGGCGGACGTAATGCTCAAAGAGCGCAAGCCGCTGGTGCTGGTGCCGCGTGAGACGCCGCTGAACGCCATCCATCTGGAAAACCTGCTGAGCCTGACCCGTGCCGGCGCGGTGGTGTTGCCAGCCATGCCGGCTTTTTATGGCCGGGCGCAACGGGTGGAAGATCTGATCGATTTTATCGTCGGCAAAATATGCGACGTTATCGGCGTGCCGCATCAATTGCTGCAGCGCTGGGGAGAGGAGAACCATGAGTGCCACGAATGACATCATTGCCACGGTGAGCGCCAAGATAGACAACGGTGAGCGGATAAGCGACGCCGATGCCGTGGCGTTGTTTGAGTGTGACGACCTGTTTGCCATCGGTCGCCTGGCTGCCGCCATAAACCGCAAGAAAAACGGCGACAAGGTGCTGTTCAACGTCAACCGCCACATTAATTACACCAACTTGTGTGTCAACCAGTGTCGTTTCTGCGCTTTCTGCCGCCAGTACGGTGACGAGGGCGCCTACGCCTACAATCTGAGTGAAATTCTCGAACGCGCCGCCCAGGCGCGCGCCGCTGGCGCCACCGAGCTGCACATGGTGGGCGGCCTCCATCCGGAGCTGCCATTTGAGTTTTATCTGCGCATGATGGCCACCATCAAGGCCAACAATCCCGATATAAAGATCAAGGCGTTTACCGCCGTGGAGATCGACTATTTTTCGCGTATCTCCGGGCTGAGTATCGAGGTGGTGATCTCCGAACTAAAGCGGCTGGGGCTCGATTCCACCCCCGGCGGCGGAGCCGAGATTCTGGGCGAAGAGGTGCGCAGCAAAATCTGCCCGGAGAAGATATCCGGCGCACGCTGGCTGGAAGTGACGGAAAAGATCCACGCCGGCGGTCTTAAAAGTAACGCCACCATGCTGTTTGGTCATGTGGAAAACTACGCCGACCGCGTTGACCACATGGCTAAGATACGCGCCCTGCAGGATAAGACCGGCGGTTTTCAGGCCTTTATTCCCTTGGCGTTTCAAACCGAGAATACCCGTATCCCCGAGGCCAAAGGGCCCGGCGGCATCGACTGTCTGAAAACCCTGGCCATCAGCCGCATCTATCTGGATAATTTCAAGCATATCAAGGCGTACTGGGTGATGCTGGGGTTGAAGGTGGCGCAGGTGGCGCTGGCCTTTGGTGTCAACGATCTCGACGGCACAGTGGTGGAGGAGAAGATCGGTCACGACGCCGGTGCCGATTCACCCCAGGCGTTGAGTCGCGAGGAGATTCTGCGCCAGATTCGCGCCGCCGGCAAGATTCCGGTGGAGCGCGACACCCTGTATAACGAGGTGCGGGTGTATAGCGGCGCCGATGATGACGATGAAGACCAGTAGCCGCCTGGAGGCGGTGCGCGCCCGCCTGGCACGCAACGAGCCGCTGGAGCGCGATGACGCCCTGTTTCTGCTCACCGAGGTCGATCTGCTTACCCTGGGTGATCTGGCTGATAATCAGCGCCGGTTGCGCCATCCCCACGGGCAGGTCGGTTTTGTCGTTGACCGCAACGTAAACTACAGCAACGTGTGCTGCTGCAAGTGCCGCTTTTGCGCCTTTTACCGCGACGAGGACGACGCCGACGCCTACCTGCTCGACTACCCGGCCATCTTTGCCAAGGTGCAGGAGCTGGTGGATCACGGCGGTACCCAGCTGCTGATGCAGGGCGGCGTGCATCCCAGCCTGGGCATCGAATGGTTTGAGGAGCTGTTTACCGAGTTGCGCCGCCGTTTTCCCACGGTGCAGATCCATTCGCTCTCCCCGGCGGAGATTGTCCAGATTGCCAGTGTGTCCTCTCTGAGCGTACCGGAATGTCTGCGCCGTCTGCACGCCGCCGGTTTGCAGTCGATTCCCGGCGGTGGCGCCGAGGTGCTGGTGGATCGGGTGCGTCAGGCCATCTCCCCCAATAAAATCGGCTGGCGCCAGTGGGCGCAGGTGATGGAAGATGCCCATGCCCTGGGGATGAACACCACCGCCACCATGATGTTTGGTTCCTGTGATACCAAGGCCGATATTGTCGAGCATCTGCTGCGGGTGCGCGATATTCAGCGGCGCAGCAGCGAGCGCCCCGGCGGCATAACCGCGTTTATCAGCTGGTCGTATCAGCCCGGCAATACCGAGCTGGGCGGCACCACCGCCACCGGCAGCGATTATCTGCGCGTGGTGGCGCTGTCGCGGCTGGTGCTGGATAACATCGACAACATTCAGGCCAGCTGGGTTACCCAGGGCGACAAAATCGCCCAGTTGGCGCTGCGCTTCGGCGCCAACGATTTAGGCGGCACCATGCTGGAGGAGAATGTGGTGGCAGCGGCTGGGGTGGCGTTTCGCATGTCGCAGCAACAACTGGTGGAGCTGGCGCGTGGCGCCGGATTTACGCCGGTGCGCCGTAATACCAATTACGAAATTCTGGAGGTCTACTGATATATGTCTGTGCTGCGCCGTAATATCGCCGCCATGAGTGGTTATGTCCCCGGTTTTCAGCCGGAGGATGCGCATAACTGGATCAAGCTCAACACCAATGAAAATCCCTATCCGCCGTCAGCGCAGGTGGTGGCGGCCATCCGGCGCGAGCTGGGCGATGACGGCGCGTCCCTGCGCCATTATCCCGATGCCGCCAGCCGGGCGGCGCGCCGGACGGCAGCGCAGGTTTACGGCTTTGATCCACAATGGGTGATAATGGCCAACGGTTCCGACGAGCTGCTCAACAACCTTATTCGCGCCTGCGCCGATCCCGGTGACGAGGTGGCGTTTATCGAGCCATCCTACTCCTACTACCGTACCCTGATAGAGATTCAGGGGGCGCGGGTGCGCACCTTTTCTCTGGCTGAGGATTACACCATCGCCGACTTTCCCGCCCGTTATGGCGGCAAGCTGTTTTTTCTCACCAGCCCCCACGCTCCCTTCGGTACCGCTTTTGACAATGCCGTTATCGCCGATCTGGCGCAGCGCTGCGATGGTCTGCTGGTGGTGGACGAAGCCTACGCCGACTTTGCCGATCACAACGCGCTGGAGCTGGTGAAGCAGTGTCCCAACGTGGTGGTAACGCGTACCTTGTCCAAAAGTTACGCCCTGGCGGGTATGCGTCTGGGGCTGGCGCTGGCGCGGCCGGAAATTGTCGCCGCACTGGATAAAATCCGCGATCACTACCATCTCGATCGGTTAGCGCTGGTGGCGGCGCAGGCGGCATTGGCAGATCAGGATTATCTGCAGCGCCGGGTGGAACAGGTGCGTGCCACCCGCAGCCGCTTTGTTGCCGCGCTGCAGAAACTCGGCTTTAGCGTGCCGCCGAGCCAGACCAATTTTGTCTTTGCCATTCCGGCGGATGGCAACGGCGCTGAGGTATATGAGCTGCTTAAACGCCGCAAGATACTGGTGCGCTACTTTTCTGCCGCCAACCTGTGCCACGGCGTGCGTATCTCCATCGGTACCGATGCCGAGATGGATGCGGTGGTAGCGGCGCTCTGTGCTGGAGCCGGGCGATGAAGCCGGATATTATCACCACGGCGGCCGGTGTACGCCAACTGGCGGCGGCGCTGGAGCGCTGCGACGAAGTTGCCGTCGATCTGGAAGCGGATTCCATGCACTGCTACCGCGAAAAGGTGTGCCTGCTGCAGTTTACCTACGCGGCGCCCGGCGCGGCGGCCACCACCGTACTGCTCGATCCGCTGGCGGTTACCGATCTGGCAGCGTTGCGTCCGCTGTTTGCCGACGCCTCCATCCGCAAGATATTCCATGCCGCCGATTACGATATCCGCTGCCTGCGGCGCGATTTCGATCTGCAGGTGCGCGGCCTGTTTGACACCATGATCTGCTGCCAGTTTCTCGGTGAGGAGCAGGTGGGGCTGGCGGCGGTGCTGGGAAAGTATTTTGACGTAACGCTGGATAAGCAGTATCAGCGCGCCGACTGGTCCAAGCGTCCGCTATCGGCGCCCATGTGCGCCTACGCCGCCGCCGATACCCAATATCTGCATCCTCTGGCGGCGCTGCTGGAGGAGCGCCTGCGCGAAAAAGATCGCTTGTGGTGGGTGCAGGAGGAGTTTGAACTGCTGGAACAGGCTGGTTTTCATCCCCACACCGGGCCGCTGTATCTGCGTTTCAAGGGGGCGGGGCGGTTGTCGCCGCGCCAGTTGGCGGTGCTGGAAAATTTGCTGCAGTGGCGCGAGAAAGAGGCCTGTCGTCGCGATTGCCCGCCCTACAAGGTGCTGGGCAACAAGACGTTGCTGGCGCTGGCCCAGCAGATGCCGACGGAG
>Ga0256842_1001055_pt1 | contig 23002 bp, 24 predicted proteins | sample 4559240metaG_FD_185973 | JGI IMG/M metagenome (GOLD analysis project Ga0256842, IMG submission 185973) | Hydrothermal vent microbial communities from Guaymas Basin, Mexico - 4559-240 | ecosystem: Environmental > Aquatic > Marine > Hydrothermal vents | place: Mexico: Guaymas Basin | collected... | reverse complement strand
ATCAGCGTCTACTACTTTGGCGCTATAGCCCTCGTGCTCATAGGCCTGTACGCCGTGCTCGTGAAGAAAAACGTCCTGAAGATCCTCATCGGGCTCAGCATTATGGAAACCGGAGTGAACCTGCTCCTTGTCAGTATCGGTTACGTTTCCGGCAAGAGCGCCCCGATTTTAAGCGAGGGGATAACTGCCTCAAACGCGGTGGATCCGATTCCTCAGGCACTTGTTCTGACGGCAATAGTCATAGGCGTTGCAACTACCGCCATGGCCCTGAGTGTTGCCATCATTCTTTACGAGAAGTATGGAACGCTCAACGTTGAGGAGATAAGGAGGTTGAGAGGATGAACGCGCAGTACGCCTCACTGCTCATAGCCCTTCCGCTCATAAGTGCGTTCTTCGTCCCCCTGATTAAAGGGCTTGGCAACAAGGCCATCAAGTACTACCTTGCTATCGTTACTGCAGTTCAGACCGGGATCGCGGCGTGGGTCTTCCACCAGGTTTACACCACAGGGGATCCAATAATAGTCGTGGCAGGCGGATGGAAGCCCCCGATTGGAATCAACCTCTACTTTGGACACTTCGCGGCGCTCTTCGTCCTGATAGTTGCAGTAGTGAGCTTCCTCATGGCGGTCTTCAACTTCAAGGCAATAAACGTTGAACCAGTGGACAAGTACGCCATGCTGTTCCTCCTCCTCATGCTCGGAGCCACAGGCATGATAGTAACCGGCGATATGTTCAACCTCTTCGTCTTCATGGAGATAACCTCAATCAGCGCCTATGCCCTCACCGCATACAATAAAACCGGCGAAGCGGCCGAGGCTTCACTCAAGTACATAATCCTCGGAGGAATTGGCTCAAGCTTCTTCCTCATAGGCCTTGCCCTGATCTACGGCGCCACCGGAACGCTCAACATGGCCCACCTGGCACAGCTTGCACCATACATTGACCCGAAGGTTGCCCAGGTCGGACTGGCGCTTATAGTCTTTGGCCTTGCGGTTGAGGCCGAGCTCTTCCCACTCAACGCGTGGGCGCCAGACGCCTATCAGGCCGCACCGCACCCGATAACGGTTATGTTCTCGGCCTTTGTGGTCAAAGCGGCCCTCTACGCGATGGCGAGGATACTCTACCTCTTCGCATCCGCAGCCGGGTGGGGGAACGTTACAAAGCTACTGGTAATAATGGCCACTCTGACGGTCGTAGTGGCAGAGTTCTCGGCACTGAGGCAGAAGGACGTTAAAAGGATGGTCGCTTACTCCTCGATAAGCCAGGTTGGAATGATAGCCTTCGCGCTTGCCTTGGGAACTCAAGCGGGCGTTGAGGCGGGAGTCTTCCATATGGTCAACCACGCGATAGTAAAGGCCTTGCTCTTCCTGACCGTTGGCTACGTTGGGATAACCCTTGGAGAAACCAAGATCGAAAAGTTCTCCGGTCTCGGCAGGAGAATGCCCCTGACGGCCTTTGCCATGACGGTTGGCTCACTGGCCGCAGTAGGGATACCCCTGTTCAACATCTTCTGGAGCAAGGTCAGAATACTCCTGGCCGGTGTCGAAGCCGGCTACACATGGAGCGTCGCCCTCATCCTCGGTGCAAGCGTCGTTGAGGCAGTCTATTACCTGAGGCTCATCCACACGATGTGGTTCACCGAAGCAGAAGGAGAAGCCATCAAGGAAGACCTCGCGATAGGCACGATAGCGGTATTCCTCGTGCTGCTGGTGTTGTTCATCGGCATATACCCGAACTACTTCTGGACAGTCTCCCAGAAGGCCGGTGAAGACATATTCCGAGTCATCGACTACGTTAAGAACGTTCCACTGATGGGGGTGGGAGCATGATCAACGAGTTGCTGATCATCCTCTTTGCGCCTCTGGTTGCCGGCGTCCTTGCTTGGGCGCTCGACATAAAGGGGATTAGGGAAGCGATAGGAATAATCGGTGCGGCCCTCCCGCTGGCGATGCTGGCCAAACTCTACTCCCAAGTGCTGGATGAAGCCATTAACTACTCGATCACAATCAGCGGGTTCACCCTCCAGTTCCAGCTCAACTCGATGAGCTGGTACTTCGCGGCTATCGCCTCTCTTGTAGGTCTTGCGATGGCCTTCGGAATGGCCAGCACTTCGAAGAGCTCCTACGAGTGGCTCTTCGCTCTCATGAGCTACACGGGAGTGCTCGGCGTCTTCCTGAGCCAGGACTTCGTGGGCTTCTTCCTGTTCTGGGAGCTCATGACCTTCGCAAGCTTCATGATGGTGCTCAAGAGGAACAGGCATGAGTCCCTGAAGTACTTCGTGCTGAGCGTCATAGGCGCCTACGCCATGCTCATAGCCATCGGAATGCTCTACGCAAAGACCGGTGCCCTTGACTTTGCATCCATCAGGCAGGCGCTCTACATAGACGCGGCCTTGGGCACGATAACGACCAGGGAGACTGCAATAATATTCGCGCTCTTCCTGACCGCATTCGGGGTCAAGGCCGGTGCCTTCCCGCTCCACGTCTGGGTGCCAGGGGCTTACAGCGAGACCGACCAGAGTTATACGGCATTCTTCAGCGGCGCCCTCAGCAAAGCCGGAGCTTATGGATTCCTGCTGCTCTACATCCTCATGGGCTACAAGCTCTACGCCACCCTCGGAACCTTCCACAACCACCTGGTCTTCGCGTACATAATCGCTTGGATAGGTGCGCTAACCGTCGTTATAGCCAGCTTCCTCGCAGTCCTCCAGGAGGACATCAGGAAGCTCTTCGCTTACTCCTCCGTTGGTCAGGTTGGCTACATACTGCTGGCGATAGGGACCGGCACCGCCCTTGGTTTCAGTGGGGCACTCTTCCATGTCCTCAGCCACGCGGTCTTCAAGGGCCTCTTCTGGCTCGTCACGGCTGCCATAATCCTCCAGACCGGCAAGACCCAGTTCAAGGACATGGGCGGCCTCGCCGAGAAGATGCCGTTCACCTTCGCGATGAGCCTCATAGCCGTCCTCAGCCTCGCCGGAATCCCGCCGATGGCAGGCTTTGCGAGCAAGTGGCTCATTTACGAGGCAGCGATACAGGCACATATGCCGCTCGTCGCCGGTGCGATATTCCTGGGAAGCGCCCTGGCGTTCGCCTACGTCGTGAGGTTCCTCTACGCAGTCTGGTTCGGCCAGAGGCCGAGCGACCTTGAGGACGTCAAGGAGGCCCCGCTCCCGCTCCTCATAGGAATGGCGATACTCGCGATACCGAACGTGCTCTTTGGAGTTGCCCCCGGCATAGTTACTGACTACATCAACAAGATGCTCGGTGGTGAAATAGTGGGCGGCAACTACTACAAGCTCGTTACCCCGACCGGAACCTACAACGCCCTGCTCGTGACGGTAGCGCTTGTTCTCGGTCTTGCAATAGCGGGACTCATCTACATCTACGGTGCCAAGGTCAGGAAGATACCGGTCACCAACACTTACCAGTCAGGTAACCCGGTCACGGAGGAGTTCAACCTCAGCATCAGGAAGAACTTTTACAGGCCGCTGGCAGAAGCCCTTGCGTTCTGGCTCAGGCACAGCTTCGACAGGTTCTACGAGCGCGTTGCAGGCATGGCAGAGGACTTCGCGGACTGGCTGAGGGAAGGCTTCTACAACGGCAACGTCCAGAGCTACTCCTGGTATCTGGCAATAGTATTGCTCATACTCGCACTGTGGGGGGTGTTGTGAATGTTCGACTGGAAGCTTGTCCTAGAAGTCATTGGGATGATTATCTACGCCACTTTCATGGGATTCATATTCATGGGCATAGAGAGAAAAGTAATGGCAAGGATTCAGCGCCGTGTCGGGCCGCCGATCTACCAGCCAATAATAGACACCCTCAAGCTCCTCGGCAAGAAGGAGAGCGTCAGCCACGGTCTCATCTACGACTTCGGGCCGGTGTTCGCCCTCGGGGCCAGCATAGCCGCGCTCCTCTTCATCCCCCTGGGCAATTTCCAGCTCTTCAGCGCCAACGCAGACCTCATCGTCGTCGCGTACCTTCTTGAGGTGCCGATGCTCGGAACAATGCTCGGTGCGATGAGCTCGGGCAACCCGTATTCAGCCCTCGGTGTCCAGCGTGGACTGCTCACCATGGTCGCCATGCAGTTACCTTACGGTCTAGCACTGATAGCCCTCGTCCAGCACTGGGGAACCTTTAAGCTTTCAGACATTGTCGCCCTTCAGCAGGCTCATGGATGGAGCATAACCGTTCCAGCACTCTTCCTTGCGATGATAGTCTTTGACATAGTCTTCCAGGCGATGCTCGGCCTTGAGCCGTTCGACATAGCCTCGGCCCCAGCGGAAATCTCCATGGGTCCGATGGTCGAGTACGGGGGCAAGCACGCGGCACTGCTCTTCACCCAGCACGCGGTTCAGCTCTTCGCCGAGACCGCCTTCTTCGCGGTACTCTTCCTGGGAGGAGCCAGCAACCTGCTTGAGCTATTGATAAAACAACTAGCGGTGCTCTTCATAGCGATATTCGTGGCCAGCATCTACCCGCGCTTTACCATCGATCAGGCGGCCAAGTTCTTCTGGAAGTGGCCGACCATACTGGGAATAATAGCCGTGCTCCTGACGATGTGAGGTGGTGTGGATGAGCGAGAAAGACGGCTTCATAAACTACGAACTCCAGGAGTTCAAGCTCTTCGAGCCCCTCTTCAGGTGGGCGAGAAAGAAGAGCCTCTGGATAGTGGCCTTCTGTACAGGCTGCGGCGGTATCGAGATGCCACCGCTGGCAAACGCGCGCTACGACTTCGAGCGCTTTGGAATAATGCCCAACCCGGCACCGAGGATGGGCGACCTGTTCCTCATCACGGGTTACGTAACGCCAAAGACCCTCAAGAGGATAATCATAACCTACGAGATGATGCAGGATCCAAAGTACGTCCTTGCCCACGGCTCCTGCCCCATTAACGGTGGGGTCTACTGGGACTCATACAACGTTGTTAAGCAGCTTGACAAGTACATCCCGATTGACGTGGCCATAGCAGGCTGCATGCCGAGACCCGAGGCAGTGATGGATGGAATCATGGAGATAATGCGTAAGATAGAGGATGGAACCGCGGACGGCTGGAAGCGCTATAGGGAGAACTACGAGTACTACCGGAAGAACCAGGACGAGCTGTTCGGTGAAGGATGGCGCGAGAAAGAAGCGAGGAGGTGGCTGGCATGGATATGAACGAGAAAGCCCAGCTTCCAGAGACCAAGGAAGGAAAGCTCGTAGCTGAGATTCTTGAAAAGGCTCCATATGCGGAGGGAAGCGTGAGGAGAGAGAGGCGCGTCGAGTTCAAAGTCCCCGCCGACAGGATAAAGGAGTTCCTCGAACTCGCGAGCGAGAAGTTCGAGATGCTCATGCAGATAAGCGTCGTTGACTGGATTAAAGAGGGCGAGTTTGAGCTCGTCTACCAGCTCTGGAGCGTCAGTGAGAGTGTGCATGCGTTCGTGAGGACGAGGGTTCCGAGGGAGAACGCGAAGCTGCCGACGGTCATGGACATCTGGCCGGTGGCTGAAACCTACGAGAGGGAAGCCCACGAGTTCTTCGGCATAGCCTTCGAGGGCAACCCGAGGCTCGGCCCGTTCATCCTGGAGCCAAGGGAGTACGAGAAGCACCCGCTCAGGAAGGACTTCAATACGCTGAGCTATGCCAAGACGATCTACGGTGAGGATTTCGACAGATACGATGAGAGCAAGACGAATTACGTGATATGAGGTGATGATCATGGCGAATTTGGAAGTCCCGAAGGAGCTTAGGGAAGAAGCAAAGGCCCACGACATGTACCTTCACCCAATAGACAAGGACACCTACGAGCTGTTCTTCGGTCCGCAGCACATGGCGACCGAGAACTTCAGCATAATCCTCAAGATGGACGGCAACCGGGTAGAAAAGGCAATCGTTAACCCCGGATTCCTCCATCGCGGTTTCGAGAAGCTGGCCGAGGGGAGGCCCTACTTCAGCAACATAGCCCTCATCCTCCGTATCTGTGTCCCTGAGAGCGACGTGCCGGAAAACGTGTACTCAATGGCCGTTGACGAGATAGTCGGCTGGGAGGTTCCGGAGAGGGCCCAGTGGATAAGGACTGTAGTCCTTGAAATGGCAAGGCTCAGCGCGTGGATGTTCTGGATTATGGGCTTTGGAAACGAGATAGGTCTCTACACCGCCGGCCAGTGGGCTGCAGCTTACCGTGAGAGGTTCATGCGCCTCTTCGAGGAGCTCACCGGCGGGAGGGTTTACCACATCTACACCGTTCCAGGAGGAGTCAGGAGAGACATACCGGGCGACAAGTGGCTCCGCCAGCTCAGGGACACCGTCGAGTACATCAAGGGCAAGATGAAGGACTTTGACGAGATACTCTTTGACAACTACGTGATGTTCGAGAGGACTGAGGGAGTAGGCGTCATGGACAAGAAGTTCGCCCTCAAGCACGCCGTTACCGGTCCGAACCTCAGGGCGGTTGGCGTTCCCTACGACGTCAGGAAGGACGACCCCTATTACCTCTACCCGGAGCTTGAGTTCGAGGTGCCCGTCCTGAAGGAAGGCGACAGCCTGGCGAGAGTCCTCGTTAGGAGGTACGAGATGGAGCAGGACCTCTACATCCTCGAACAGCTCCTTGACATGGGGCCGCCGAGCGGGCCCTACATGGTGCAGGATCCAAGACTCAAGGCCCTGCCAAGGTTCAAGCCGCCGAAGGGAGACGCCTACGCCCACGTTGAGAGCACCAAGGGAGACTTCGGTGCCTACGTCGTCAGCGACGGAACCCACAAGCCCTATCGCGTCCACTTCCGCGGGCCGAGCCAGAGCCACGGTGTTACGGTCCTTGAGGAACTCCTGAAGGGAGCCCGCCTTGCTGATGTGCCGGTCATCCTGAAGACCCTTGACAACTGCCCGCCGGACATAGACAGGTGATGAAGATGGAGAGCGTTGAGAAGCCAAAGGTTAGGGTCGTCGGCGAGGAGAAGGTCAAGCTCAAGAAGTCATTCGTCAAGCCGTGGATGGGCATCAAGTACCTCTTCAAGAAGCCGGTCACGATAAAGATACCCTTCGAGAAGATAGAGCCCGCTCCAAAGTACAGGGGGTTCCACACGCTCGACTGGAAGAAGTGCATTGGCTGTAACTTCTGCGGTCAGATATGCCCGGCTAGAGCCATAGAGATGACCTGGATAGAAGTGGACGGAAAGATGGAGAAGAGGCCGCACCCGAAGGTGGACTACGGCAGATGCACATTCTGCCAGTTCTGCGTCGACGTCTGCCCGACCGGAGCACTCGGCTTCACCGAGAACTTTTACCTAACTACGGGAGGCCTTGAGGAGGAGCTTGAGCTCTTCAACTGGGTGCCGATCCACCCCGACAAGGTCAGGGAGATAAACGAGAAGTTCGGCGACTACCGCTTCCCGGTCGTCAAGATCGAGAAGAAGGCCGACGGAACCTACGTCTATCACCTCCGCGACGGGGACAAGATAGAGTTCAAGATACTCGGCTATGGCCTCAGGCCGCCCAAGAAGCCAGCGGCAAAGCCCGCCGAGAAGACCGAAGCAGAGAAAAAAGAAGGAGAATCCTCCTGAAGATTTTCTTTTATTCATCTGCTGCTTTCCTATGTTGGGCATCTTCTTTAGAGAGGATAAAAAGACTCAACCAAGAACTACCTGAAGGACGGCCTCTTCTCCCGGTTTTAGTTCGTCGATCCTCCAGGTAACCTTTGAGCCCTCGATTCTTGCTTCACCCTTCGTTGCCCTAACTTCGATAGCATTCATCCCCCTCTCCCAAGTGAAATCTCTAAGAGCGACAAGTCTTGGGGCCCTGAGCTTTACGAAGTAGTACTTCCCAAGTTCCTCCTCTATTATGTGCGGTCTGAGGAAAGCTAGGTAAAAGCTTCCGCCAAAGACAACCAGCCCAAGGAGTATCGAGCCGATGAGCGCCAAGTTAACACCACTCTTCCCCTTCCCAACAGGGGTACCTTGGGTCGTGGTTGTTGTCGTCAGCTGATCCGCAGTCGTTGTGGTTTGGGGTGTGGACGTTGTTGATGGATGTAGCGGAGAAGGAACCGTTATAATCAGGCTCGACCCCACGTAGTTTTCTGCGCTGGCCGTTATTGACAGTGTACCGTACCCAACAAAGCTCAGCGGCACAGAGGCCTCTCCATTCCCATTCGTAACCGCTTGGTACTCGCCCTCAGGCCCAGCAATGCTCAGGGTCACGTTTGGAACTGGATCCCCACTGGAGTCGAGAACTTTCAGTTTGAGGGTGCTTCCCCTCAGTTCATAGCTCACAAACAGCCTTCCCACGTAGAGGGCAGTCTTTTCAAGGACTCCATCGAGGTTCAACTCAATCTCATAAAGACCGGGTGAAGTTGTCGGATACCTGATCAAGCCCTCCTTGTCGGTCTTCATCTTTACCCCGTTCACAGTTACCTCAATTCCCCCAACAGGGGATCCGTTGGCAAGCTTCACCTGCACCATAAGCGCTCCGTTCGAGTACCATGCCCTGTAAGTGAAGTTCCTCCTGTAAACGACGAAGGTCTTCTCTATCTCCCTGTAAACTCCAGAGAGGTTGGCGGAGAGCTTAACCCTGTACGTCCCGATATCCGGCCTGGGAATTACCATTGGATAGCTCCATCCCTCCCCGGGATCGAGATAAACAGACTCCTCCTTCTCCTCAACTACATCCCCGTCCCGATAGACTTTCATCCAGATGGTGCCGGCTATCCTGTCGTTGGAGTGAGAAACCAGCGAAAACCGTATCTCAACGTCGCTACCATAGGGATAACAGCTTCCAACGTCCACATCGAGAGAATAGACAACCTCCCTTTCAACGTGGATCGTCATTTCCTTCTCAACGCTTATGTTGCCGAGGATCCCCCTGATCATGATCTCATAGTCTCCAGACGGGAGTTCTGGAACATTGATAGTTAAATCAAACTCTTTGCTTTCGTTGACTCCAACGTAGACGGTTTTGTTCACTGTGTAGAGGCCGTTTTCAAGGTTCCAAGCTATGGAAAGAGTTAGGTTGTTGAGCGGCTCGTCTCCGGTGTTCGTTACTCTCACCGGCACAGAGACAATGGCGCCGGGAGGTGCGCTTATGACGTCTTTCACAGGTGAAACCTCGAAGGAAATTGAAGCCGAAACTTGAGTGAGGGGAACGAGGGAACAAACCAAGGCCATCAGCAGGAGGAGGGATTCAGCTTTCATCTCCATCACCCCTGGTTATTAAATCAATGAGGCTCTTCTGCTTTCCAACAACTTCCTCAATGCTCATGCCCGGATCGCTGTAATCTATCCGGCAGTTCTTGCCCGTCTTTCTTCCCACAATTTTCTCCGCTGGAAAGAACCTCCATTCTCTACCAATGAACTTTACGGCCACGTAAGGTTTTCCCCCGAACTTTCGCGAGAATGAGAGGAGCTTTTCAAGGTCCTCATCGCTCAGGTAAACCCTTTTTCCCTTGGTGCTCTTGACCTCTATGCAGAGGTATAGCTTGCCGTTTCCAGCTATAACGTCAACTTTCTTGCTCCCCGCTGACCTGACGACCGCAAAGCCGAGCTCTTCAAGTCTGTGTATAAGCTCCCTCTCGGCGCTGGCTCCCCTTCTGTACCTCATGGCTCAACACACCCATACTCCGCCGCCGGGCCTTATATACTTGTTCCGGATTAGGTTTATAAGTAGTCCCTACAACTCAGGACTGGGTGAGTAAAATGGTGATTTACGAGCTGGAAGGAAAGAAACCTAAAATTCATCCAACGGCTTTCGTTGATGAGAACGCATCCATCATAGGCGATGTTGTTCTTGAAGAGAAGACCAGCGTCTGGCCGGGAGCGGTTCTCAGGGGGGACATCGAGCAGATTTACGTCGGTTGCTGCTCCAACGTCCAGGACAACGTGAGCATACACACCTCCCACAACCAGCCCACGATCATCGGGAAGTACGTTACCATAGGCCACAACGCCGTCGTTCACGGCGCCGAGATAGGGGACTACACCATCATAGGCATGGGCGCCGTAATCCTCGATGGGGCCAAGATCGGAAAGCACGTCATAATAGGCGCGGGCGCTTTAGTTCCACCAAGAAAGGAAATACCCGACTACAGCCTCGTTGTGGGTGTTCCAGGCAAGGTCGTTAGGCAGCTCAGCGAGGAGGAAATCGAGTGGACGAAGAAGAACGCCGAGATTTATATGGAACTCGCGAAGAAGCACCTCAAATCAAGGAAAAAGCTTGAGTGAAGAAAATGATCTACAGGATTCTTTCCCACGTCCCACGTATTTTGCTTAAGCCAGTTTACGATCTTTACGAGCGGTACCTATTTGAGAAGGTCAAGTTAGGAAACATGCCCAAGCACGTTGCAATAATCATGGACGGGAACAGGCGATGGGCAAGGAAACTGGAAAAGCCCCCATGGTACGGCCACTACTTTGGCTCGAAAAAGCTTGAGGAGATAATCGAGTGGTGCATAGACCTTGGGATAAGGACGCTCACCGTTTACGCGTTCTCGACCGAGAACTTCAGGCGCCCTCCTGAGGAGGTAAACGCCCTCATGAACTTATTCGAGCAGAAGTTTAAGGAGGCCGCGAAGGACAAGAGGATTCACAGACACGGTGTGAGGATTAACGTCATTGGCAGAAAAGATATGCTCCCTGAAAACGTCAGGAGGGCTATTGAAGAAGCTGAAAGGGCAACTAGGAAGTATTCTGATTTCATATTGAACATAGCCTTAGCTTACGGCGGCAGAAGCGAAATAACGGACGCCGTCAAGGAGATAGTGAACGATGCGCTCGCTGGAAAACTAAAGCCAGAGGACATAGACGAGGAACTCATAAAGCGCTACCTCTACTACCCCAACATGCCCGATCCGGATATAGTTATAAGAACCGGCGGAGAGGTTAGGATAAGTAACTTCCTGCTCTACCAGATAGCCTATAGCGAACTTTTCTTCGTTGACGTATACTTCCCGGAGTTCAGGAAGATAGACTTCCTAAGGATTATCCGCGAGTTCCAGAAGAGGCAACGGCGTTTCGGCCGCTAAAGTTCAACCGAGATGTTGAGCTTCTTCTCTTCCTCAAGTCTAACAAGGATTTCATGGGCCTTTTTCTGTTCGAGGGGTATCCTCTTGAGCTGTTCATAAGCGGCCATTATCTCCCTCTTCTCGTCGCCAAACGCTTTCTGCCCCATGTACAGCAGAACCGCGAGGAGGACTCCCTTCATAGTCCTTTCTGGGAGAGGCAGAAGCTTCCAGCCGTTGTCGTAAACATAAGCAACTTTTGGGCTCTCGTGTCCCTCAAGAAGGTGTATTGGGACGATCCTCTTTCCGCTGTCCACCTTGAGGTACTCGAAGAGGGCTTCCCTCGGATAGCCCTCCTTAATAAGCCCCATAAAGCTTAGCTCAAGGGCCTTGAGGAGGGAGGAAATACGCTCCATTTCCACTATCCTCGACTTCGAAAAGAGCGAGAGTTTTAATGCTGCCTTCATCGGGGGCTCGTTGAGGAGATTGACCTTGACAAGGGTTCTCTCCCTAAGGCTTGAACCGACCTCAAAGGCCTTCACACCTATCCAAACAGCTCCATTGGTGAGTATGCCATACCTTACCCCAGTGTTAAAGCAGTACTTTGCGAGCTGTCTCAGGGGTTCCTCGCGCTTCTCGATGTTCACGCTAAGGTTTTTGGCCTCGACGTAGGCAACGATTTCACCGCCGAGTATAAGGGCGTAGTCGGCCCTGCCTTCTTCAGTCTTGGACTCCGGTCGGACTTCCTCGGGGTTGTCCCACTCCCAGCCAAGGGCCCGCATTATTTCTCCGATAAGATGCTGCTTAACGGCCTCTTCGTTTGTCTCGTAGAGCTTTCTATGAGTGTTTATTTTCTTCAGGACTTTTACTATGCTCCCCACTATTGAATCCATGTCTGAAGAGCTATTCTCAAACTTGCCCAGCTCAGGGGCTGATTTCAATGTCCCAAGGTTAGTCTCGGCCATTAATTTCACCACTCCTCTAGTGTATTGGATCCGCTACTAAAAACGTTTTTGGTGGGAACCCTTTTATTTGCTTCAAGCTATTAGTGAAAGGTGATCAAAGTGTGCAGGGTTCTTTTCGCAGTTGGCGATGGGAAAGAAATGACCCCCCTTGTTAAAGCCATCGTAAGGGCCTCAGAGAAAGACCCCTACAAGGAGGCAAGGGGGAAAGGGAGCCAGCACCGTGACGGCTGGGGCTACGTGCTGCTCACGGGGAGCTCCATCCACCACTACCGCTCAGTTAAGCCAGTCTTTGATGATGACTTCGGCGTTGAGAGCCTTCTCAAATCACTTGATGGGTTCTCCGTCCTTATGGTCCACACGAGGGCCGCCTCCCAAGGAAGCAAAGAAATCGTTAATACCCAGCCTTTTTCCCTTTCCTCCACAGGGTTCTCATGCTGGATATACCACAATGGAGACCTCGACAAAGAGGGGCTGATAAAAAAGGCGGGACTCGAAGAAGAACCCCTAACAAACGCCTCGGACAGCTATGTAATGGCGCTCCACGTCTGCAAAGAGCTCCGTTCAGCCGAGAAAAACGAACTCCTGAGGGTTTACTCGTCGCTAATGCCTTTCGTGAAGACCAGCCTGAACACGGGTTCGCTCTTCCTTGGCCATGAGTGGGTGAGGGGCTTCATTACCGCGTATTCCCGGCCAGAATACATCCTCAAACGGGAGAACTGGGACTACGTTAGGCAAATAAAGCTCAAGAGAGAAGGGCTCTTTGCAGTGGCATCTTCAACGCTTGAGCTTTACTATGAGACAGAGTGGAAGCCCGTAACAAACGGAACCGCCTTCTACATTGATATCTTCCCCGAAGATGAGAGCTTCAGAGTTGAAGAGCTTGTAATGGGCTGAGGTAGGGGGTGATCACCTTGGACATGAAGGCCCCGATAAGGGTTTACATGACCCGGAAGCTTATTGGTGTGAGACCTGATGATACAGTTAAGCGAGCAGGAGAAATTATGATCGAGTTTGACATCGGCTCCCTCGTGGTCGTTGACGATAACAACAACGTGGTCGGGTTCCTCACCAGGGGAGACATCATAAGGCGCCTTGTAGTCCCGGGCCTTCCCAATACGACTCCAGTAAAAGAGATAATGACAAAAGACCTCATCACCATGCCCGCTGATACTCCCCTGCGTGATGTTCTTGACGTGATGGCAAAGAAAGGAGTGAAGCATATTCTCATAGAAGAAAACGGTAAGATCGTCGGAATCTTTTCGATAACTGACTTACTCGAAGCTAGCAGGAGAAAGCTTGAAACGGCGATAGCGACGGAGTGATGGGGCATGATAAAGATAGCCCACATAAGCGATACCCACATAACGAGCGAGGGTGCCTTCAAGGGTTACGCCTTTGACCTGATCGTCGAAGAAATCAACAGAGGAGACTTTGATTTTGTCGTGCACACGGGGGACGTAACCGACCAGGGTCTCAGGGAGGAATACGAGCAGGCATCATACCAGCTGAGCAAGATAAGAAAGCCCCTCGTAGTGCTTCCTGGAAACCACGACGTCCGGAACGTTGGGTACAAGCTGTTTGAGAAGTTCATAGGACCCCTCAACGGGGTATATGAGTTTGAAAACGGCGTCCTGATATGGGTGGACTCGACGATCCCTGATCTCAGCGACGGCAGAATTGGGGGATACAAGTTCAGGTGGCTAAAGGAGAAGCTTGAGGAATACTCTGACCGAAAGTTCAAGATCGTCGCGGCCCATCACCATTTGATCCCCCTGCCTGACACGGGGAGGGAAAGGAACGTTCTCTTCAATGCCGGAGACGTCCTCGACCTCCTCCTGAGGCACGAGGTTAACCTCTACACCTGCGGCCACAAACACGTGCCCAACGTTTACCGCGTCGGAGATCTCGTCATAGACAACGCGGGCTGTACATCCTGCAGGAAGACGAGGAGGGGCGACGTCAACAGCTACAACGTGATCAAACTCCACGATGACGGAAGGGTGAGCGTCACAATACGGCGGGTTACCGGCGATGAAGAACGGAAGGAGCACCGACCGATAAAGCCGAAGATATTCCTCCCCTCCGGAAAGAGAGTCCTCCGCATCGTCCAGATGAGTGAGAGCAACGTTTCCGATAGGGTTTATTTCAGGCGAAAGACTCTGGAGAACGTCATAAGGATGATCAACGAGAGGCTGAAGCCGGATCTAGTTATACACAACGGGGACGTGGTTGATGCGGGCATTGAGAGGTACTATGAGAGGGCCTATGAGTATTACAAATCAATCTCAGCCCAGAAGCTCGTCGTTCCAGGCCACAACGACATAACTTACCTCGGCCATGAGCTGTTTGAGGAGTACTTTGGAGAGCCGGAGGTTATTGAGCTCGGCGAGTACGTCATAATACCAGTCCTGAGCGCCCAGTACGAGACGCCGATCGGCGTGGTAGGGAGAATGGGACAGAGGAAACTGGAAAGAATTCTGGAAGAGTACGATGATAAGTTCAGGATAGTGGTCATGCACCACAACATTATTCCACTCCCGAGGAGCAGGGAAATAGGCTTCCTCGAAGACGGCGGGGACGTCCTCAAACTCCTAACAAAGGAAAGTACAGAACTGGTACTCACAGGGCACGGCGGCAACGCATACGGCCTCAAGGTCGAGGAAACACCAATAGTTAACGCCGGTTCAGTGAGCTGGGAGCTCCACAGGGATCCATTTGGGAACAGCTTCAACCTGATAGACATCTACACAGATATGGTTGTTGTCTGGCAGGTTCAGGCAACGTGGGGGAGCAGAAAGCTCCTTGGAATATGGAAAAGAAAGAGCAATTAATCCCACACTTCCGGAGGAGATTTGACATTTTGTATCGGACTCTAAGGCTTTGTCTCGTCGAATGGGAAGAGTTATAAACTCTCCATGTCAGATATAAACGGCGCTGTCCACCCGACAGCCCGTAAACGGAGGTGTTGAGAAATGGCCGAGATGATAGTTAAGTCAAAAGTCAAGGAGTTTGTTAAGAGTCTCGACGCTGAGATGAGGGTCAGCCCAGAGTTCTACGACGCCCTTGAGGCGGAAATCAAGGCCCTCATCGAGAAGGCCGTCAAGAGGGCCAAGGACGAGGGTAGGAAGACCCTCTACGCCAGGCACGTCTGATACCCTTTTATTCTCCCTTTCAAATTTGTTTGAGAAGGTAAAGAGACAAAATAAGCGCTTCCAAGCTCATGGATACAGCCTGCTCGGTGTCCTCGGGAAGAGCGCTGCCCAGCGGACGTGGTCGAGCTTGAGAACCCAAGCCACAAGCCTCTCAAGGCCGAGACCGAAGCCACTGTGCGGAACGGAGCCATACTTCCTCAGGTCGAGGTACCACTCGTAGTCCTTTGGATCCATGCCCTCCTCCAGAATGCGTTGAACGAGCTTGTCGTAGTCGTCTTCACGCTGGGAGCCACCGATTATCTCGCCGTAGCCCTCAGGCGCGAGCATGTCAGCCGCGAGCACTTTTCTCGGGTCCTCAGGATCTTCCTTCATGTAGAAGGCCTTGATGTGCTTCGGGTAGCCGTAGACGAAGAAGGGACTCTCGAACTCCTCGGTGAGGACGCGCTCTTCATCTGCACCCATGTCATCGCCCCACTCTATCCCGACGCCCTTGCTCTGGAGTATATCAATCGCCTCGTCGTAGCTTATCCTCGGGAACGGCGGGACGGTGTTCTTGAGAGTTGTGAAGTCTTTCCTGAAGGTCTCGATCTCGCTCTTTCTGAGCTCAAGCGTCCTCTGCACCATGTAGCTAACGAGCTCCTCCTCGACCTTCATGATGTCCCAGAGGTCCATCCATGCCGCTTCAAGTTCGAGGTGCCAGAACTCTGTGAGGTGCCTCCTCGTCCTGCTCTTTTCAGCTCTAAAGCTCGGCGTAAGCGACCAGACCTTTTCGAGGCCGAAGATAGCCGCCTCAAGGTAGAGCTGTGCTGACTGGCTGAGGTAAGCCGTTCTGTCAAAATATTTGAGCTTGAAGAGAGTTGAGCCGCCCTCCACCGCTCCAGTAACGAGTATCGGGGGGAAGACCTCGTACCAGCCGTTCTGGAGGAGCCACTCGCGGGCGGCCTGCATAAGAGTGCCCTTGACCTTCATTATGCTCGCGACCTTGGGCGAGCGGAGGTGCAGGTGCCTGACATCGAGCAGGAACTCGGGGCTCGCGTCCTTCGTTATCGGGAAGAAGTCAACGTTCTGAATGACCTCAAGCTTATCCGCCTGAACCTCGGCCCCAGTCGGTGCACGCGGATCAGCCTTGACGGTTCCTTCAATGATAACGCTCGACTCGATGCCGAGCTTTTTGGCCTCCTTATAGGCGTCTTCGTTGAGTTCCTTGGAGAAGACCACCTGGACTATCCCGCTTGAGTCCCTGAGGACGATAAACACCTTCTTTCCGACTTCCCTCTTTCTATAAACCCATCCGGCGAGCTTAACCCTTTGTCCTTCCAGTTCGGGCTTAACATCGGCACAGTAAACCTTATCGATCACCTTTACCACCTCCAAAAGCTTTTCAGCTGGGTTTATAACGCTAACCCAATCAGAAGAGGCTATTCAGCCAGAGCGAAATGACACTTGGCCTTGATTTTGAATCAATTTGAAAGATCCAGGGCATAGTTGAAGTTTTTCGTTTTTGAATTTAAACCCTTTGGGCACTTTGATGTCGTAACGTCAAAAGGCTTAAATCTTAACCTGCCGTATGTTCAATGGTGAAATGAATGTTCGCGCTCATGGGAAAGCTCGTTGACTACCGCTCAATCAGAGAAGGAGCGGTAATCGTTGAGGAAAACACTATCAGGGCCATAGTTACAGCTGAAGAGCTCAGAGAGTGGGGAGTTGACGAGGTTTATGGAGGAGACGACTACATCGTAATTCCCGGTTTCATTAACGCCCACACCCACGTGGCGATGACGAAGTTCAGGGGTCTTGGAGAAGATTTGCCCACGGAGGAGTGGCTTGAGAACATCATCTGGCCGATGGAGAGTGAGTGGACGAGGAGGGAAATCCGCGAGTGGGCTGAAATCGGGATCAGAGAGGCTCTGATGAACGGCTCGACGACCATAAACGACCACTACTTCTTTGCGGACGAGATAGCCAAGGCTGCCGAAAAACTCGGCGTGAGGGCATTTATCGGGCAGACTGTAATGGATGAGGTTGATTTTCCTCTGGCAAGTCCTGAAGAGGGCTTTAGATTTTTCCGGCGCTGGCAAAACAAAAGCGACCTCGTAACGCCAACCCTAGCGCCCCACGCGACCAATACAGTCTCCCCTGAGCTTATGAAAGAGATCGCCGAGATTTCGGCGGAAACCAGCGCGAGGGTTCACATCCATCTGGCCCAGAGCAGGGCTGAAGTTGAGAAAGTCAAAAAGCGCCATGGCATCTCACCCGTTGACCTGCTTGAGAAGGCCGGGCTCCTTAACGAAAGGTTAATCGGGGTTCACGGCGTTTACTTAGAGGATTCAGACTTCAGGAGACTCGCTGGAGCAGGCTCAACGCTCGTTCACTGTCCAACGAGCAACGTCAAGCTCGAAGCGCGCACGATAAACCTCCCGAAGCTTTTGGAGATTAACCTCAACGTCGCCCTCGGCAACGACTCGCCGAACCCAGTGGGAATCCTTGACTCGTTTATTGAGATGAGAACCGCTGGAATAGCCGCGAACCTTACCTCTGGGAGAGCTCATTCCGTCCCAGCAAGGGAGCTCTTTAGAATTGCCACCGTTGGAGGAGCCCGAGCCCTCGGCTTGAAAGCGGGGCTAATAGAACCCGGTTATTTGGCGGATTTGGTTCTCATAAACGCAGATAAACCGTGGTTCAAGCCGGGGGAGAACGTTTATTCGCTCCTCGTTTACTCCGCAAGGGGAAGCGACGTGGAGATGGTGGTGGTGAACGGAGCCATAGTCCATCGCAAAATTTTTTAACCTTAGTTAACTAAAATCCCATGGGTTGCAAAGGTTTAAATCCATGGAAAACAAATAAACAATTGCAGGAGGTGACAGAAATGGTCGGAATCCAAGTTCAGGAAGTAATGAGCGACAGGTTCCAGAAGATTGACATCGACGCCCCGCTTTCTGAGGCGATAGGAATCTTCGAGAAGGAAGACCCGGACCTCATTCTGGTGTTTGATGGAAACCTGTACAAGGGTGTTTTAACACAAGACTTGATCATCCGTTCCCACCTCAAGTGGGACCCGACCAAGGCCAAGGTTAGGGACGTTTACAAGCCAGCCCCGGTTATAAAGCCTGATGAGGACCTCAGCAAGGCTGCCAAGCTCATGATTGAGGTTGACCTGCGCTCCCTCCCCGTTGGGGAGAGCAAGGCTGAAATCATCGGGGTTATAAGCGATATGGCCGTCCTTGAAAGGGTTACCGAGACCGAGTTCGGTAAGAGAACCGTCGAGGAGTTCATGACGAAGGACGTCGTAACCCTCAAGCCAGACGACACCGTCGCAAAGGCCCTCGCAACCATGCGCGACCACGCCATATCGAGGATTCCTATCGTCAACGACGAGGGCAAGCTTGAGGGCCTCGTCACCCTTCACGACCTCATCATAAGGTTCATCAAGCCCCGCTTTAAGACACAGTACGGTGAGGTCGCGGGTGAGAAGATACCGCCCTTCAGCATGCCGCTCCGCGACGTCATGATCAGGGGCGTCATAACAATACTCCCGGACGCGAAGGTCAGGGAAGCCGTGGCAACAATGAGGGACAACGACATAGACGGTCTCGTGGTTGTCAATGAGGAAAACAAGGTCGTTGGAATTCTCACGGTGAAAGACCTGCTCCTGCCGATTTCAAAGATGACGGAGAAGGAGGCAAGGTTCTACCTCCAGCTCGGCGGTGACGCTTCAGTACTCAGCGACTTCACGAGGGAGAGGATAATCAGCGACATAAAGCGCTTTGTTGACGGTTATGAGGATCTCCTCGGCCAGGAGGGTATAATCTACCTCCACATCAGGCGCTTTAAGGAGAAGTTCAGGGGAGTGCACCTCTACCAAGCGAGGATGCGCATCGTTACAGACAGGGGGGTCTTCGTTGCCACGGGTGAAACCTGGGGTGCCATTCAAGCAGTCCACGATGCACTCAGGGCCATTGAGAGGCAGCTCCTCCAGAAAGTCGAGCTCGAGAGAGACCTCAGGTACGCCAAGAGGTTCCTCGAAAAGCTTGAGTTCTGATCCATTCCCTTTTGTTCAGCTTTTTAACCCATCTTTTCAGACATCGGTTTTGTAATTAAAACTCAGAGCTTAAACCCAGTGAACATCAGAGCAAGATAAACAGCGTAGAGAGTCAGGAAGTAGACCCCAAGGGACCTGTTTATGCCGCCGGTTTTCTTCAGGGAAACTATCATCGGGATCATGGCAAAGAGAACCAGCAGGATTGTCAGCACCGAGGCACCTGTCTTAAGGGGCCTTATGAGGGAGGCTACTCCAAGGACGACGAGGGCGTTCATTATGTTTGCTCCGATAATGTTGCCAACGCTTATGCTACCGCGCTCTCTTATCGCACCATAGAGAGCGTTGGTCATCTCCGGAAGGGAAGTTCCTATGGCGACGATGGTTGCCCCTATAACGAAGTCCGAAATACCGAGGGCTTGAGCAATGTTCTTGCCCCCATAAACTACCGCCTCCGCACCGCCAACGAGGAGGAGGCCGAGGACAAACAGGATGAGGTAGTCAGTGGGCTTAGCTCCACCGGTTGGCTCCCACTCAACGTTATCCCTTGCGTGCTTCTTCATAAGCCAGCGGAGATAGAGGGCATAAGCGAGGAGAAGAAGAAGCCCGTCAAGACGGCTGAGCGTGCCGTCGAGTGAGAGCAGTATGAGGAGCACCAAAGAGGCGAGCATAACGAGGGAGTTCTCGTAAGCGGATTTGCCGGCCTTTAGGGGTCTGATCACTGAGGCAAGGCCAAGAATCAGGGCTATGTTCGCGAATATGCTTCCGAGAGCGTTTCCAAGGGCTATTCCGTTGACCCCCTGATAGCTCGCAATGGCGCTAGTCGTTATCTCCGGCAAAGTCGTCGAGAAGCTTACGAGGACGATGCTTATCACGAGGGGTGAGATTCCGGCTTTTCTTGCAACTTCAATTATCTTGTCCGACAGCTTATCGCCCGCCACAACGAGAATTGCTATTCCGATGAGTATTGAGAGCGTCCAGATTGCGAACTCAAGCATTCTTCTCCCCCTTTAAACTCCCCCCTAGTCGTTTAAAAGGTTGTCCAACAAAGCTTTTTAACTGACCGGACTAATCACCCTCGGTGATAGACATGAGGCAGAGGAAGGGACTGTTAATAATCCTCGACGGCATCGGTGACAGACCGATTAAGGAGTTCGGCGGAAAGACGCCTCTTGAGTACGCGGAAACGCCCAACATGGACAGGCTCGCAAAAATTGGCATTCTCGGCCAGCATGACCCGATAAAGCCCGGCCAGCCAGCTGGAAGCGACACCGCTCATCTGAGCATCTTCGGCTACGATCCCTACAAGGTCTACCGCGGAAGGGGCTACTTCGAGGCTTTGGGCGTTGGTTTAGACCTCAGCAAGGACGATTTGGCCTTTAGGGTCAACTTCGCTACCATCGAGAACGGAATAATCGTCGACAGACGAGCTGGAAGGATAAGCACAGAGGAGGCCCACGAGCTCGCTAAGGCCATACAGGAGAACGTCAAACTGCCCGTCGAGTTCATCTTCGCGGGGGCGACCGGCCACAGGGCCGTTCTGGTTCTCAAGGGAATGGCTTCCGGATATAAAGTCGGAGAGAACGACCCCCACGAGCCGGGCAAGCCACCGCTTGAGTTCACCTGGGAGGACGAGGAGAGCAAAAAAGTTGCCGAAATCCTCAAGGAGTTCCTCAGACAGGCCTGCGAGATACTCGAGAAGCACCCGATAAACGAGAAGAGGAAGAAGGAAGGGAAGCCCCCAGCAAACTACCTCCTGATAAGGGGTGCTGGAATCTATCCGAACATTCCGATAAAGTTCACGGAGCAGTGGAAGGTAAAGGCTGCCGCGGTGGTCGCAGTTTCGCTCGTCAAGGGCATCGCCAGGGCAATAGGGCTCGACATCTACACCCCGGAGGGAGCAACAGGAGAATTCGACACAGACGAGATGGCAAAGGCAAAGAAGGCAGTCGAGCTACTCAAGAGCTATGACTTCGTGTTCCTCCACTTCAAGCCGACGGATGCCGCGGGTCATGACAACAATCCAAAGCTCAAGGTCAAGATGATTGAGAAGGCCGACAGGATGATCGGCTACATCATCGACAACATCGACCTCGAAGATGTCGTCATCGCCATCACCGGCGACCACTCAACACCATGTGAGGTTATGAACCACAGTGGCGACCCGGTTCCGCTCCTCATCGCGGGCGGCGGTGTAAGGCCCGACCACACCGAGGCCTTTGGCGAGCGAGAGTGCATGCGCGGCGGCCTAGGCAGGATAAAGGGCCACGACATCGTGCCCATAATGATGGACCTCATGAACAGAACCGAGAAGTTCGGGGCTTGAACTCCCCAAAGTAAGGTACGAAGCCCTTCAAAGGTTTAGCCCTCAACAGCTCTTTCAGCTTTTCTTTTCTTAGCTAAACAGTGGTTCTCCGTGCGCTGGAAAAAGTAAGCAGAAAAGCGAGAGCTTACAGAAAGTATTGTGTTACTTATTTAACCAATGGATGAGATACGATCGAAATGTTTATATTGGGATTTCCATAATATGTAAGGATGATGAACTATGCACGAGAGAAAAAAGGCCCTTGTCGGAGTCCTTGTTGGCCTACTACCCCTTATGTCGATTGTACTGGGTGATATTTGGATAGGGTACCAGGACGTTATGTTCCTGACTTCTTTCCTGATTTACGCGCTTTTACTGCCGTGGATAGTGGAGGAGCAAACCGAAAAGACGATCCCCCTCCTGGCCGGATCCATGGCCCTCATGGCGCCGGCCGTGGACACGCTGATAAATCAGCCGGGGATTGTGGCCATAACTAATGACTCCGAGGGGCTTAGATTCTCGACTCTAGATTACCTCCTCCTCTCCGCTTCGGGTATTGCGTACTACACCGCCCTATCAAGGATATCCAAGAAAACTGGCACTACTGCATTCAGAGCCCAAGGGCTTTCGTATCTAATCGCCACTGTAGGTTCGGTAACTCCACTTGGAATCCTGGGCTTTCTGGGATGGATATTTGGTGTCCCAGTGTCCCACTTTATCCAATACCGCGGGCATAGACAGGAATAAGCATTAAAGACTAGAGTCGGAGTATCCCATGACTTCCTTTCTTTTCTTGGGGGAGACGATTTGTATGAAGGTAAGCTGTAATGTAGATTTAATGGCCTATACCTTGCGCCGAGCGGTAGGATAGCCGAGGGCATGGGCTGGACGTTTCTAGGTTTTGGCAAAAGCACTCTCGATCGGATGCACACTTACTTCGGCTTTGCGATGGCCGGACTGGCTATGGTTCACCTTGCAATCGGGTTCAACAGCATGCTGGTAATGCTGAAATCGGAGTTCAGGAAGTCCAGACTCAAGACCCTGGCCGCGATTTTTTGTCCCTTTGCTCCTCCTAATTGCAGGATGCGGTTCAAGTTATGATTACGGCGGGCACGACACCCGTGATGTTCTCGATCCTTGTGACGTTTCCCATTGTGGCGCTAACCGTTGAGTTGCGGGGGAACACTTTCCCACCGTGCTCCTCAAAAAAACTGGATGTATTCTTCTACTTGCGTTTCATTTGCCGGAATCAGCTTTAGAGTCTTATTCTGAAAGTCAAAGAAGGCCAGATACGTTTCGTTTTTTGTCTCAACTATTCCCTCAACCAGGATTACCCTGCACTCCGGGCGGAGTTCCCTACACGTGCTCCCATCAACCCAGTAAGTTAATTGAGGCTTAAGGCTGAAGTTGCTCAAATTGGCATCGTAGAGCATGTTGAGGGCTGTGTCCGGTGCCTTCGCTAACAGTTCTTTTTGAGCGAAACATTTAAATCTTTTAGTGATTAAGTGTGAGTGTATGGTAGTGAAGGAGAAACTCTACACGGTTAAACAGGCGAGTGAGATACTCGGAGTCCACCCAA
>Ga0256842_1001054_pt1 | contig 23030 bp, 27 predicted proteins | sample 4559240metaG_FD_185973 | JGI IMG/M metagenome (GOLD analysis project Ga0256842, IMG submission 185973) | Hydrothermal vent microbial communities from Guaymas Basin, Mexico - 4559-240 | ecosystem: Environmental > Aquatic > Marine > Hydrothermal vents | place: Mexico: Guaymas Basin | collected... | reverse complement strand
CCTTTTTAAAGACATCCTTAAGCATCTCCTCTGCCTTTTTTTCTATATCCAGAAATACCTGATACACTCCTAGCCATTCTTCCTTTTCTTGTTCTATCTCTTTTAGCCTCTGCTCAACCAGGTAAAGGAAGAAAGAGACGATTTAACAAAGCAGATTCAGACATGGAAATACGCCTTTTTAACTGCCGTAATTCTCCTTTTAACTGGTTAAGTTTATCAGACACGGCTTTTAAATCCTGCCGTAAGGCCTTTACCTTTGTTTTTATCTCTGTTTCTTCTGGCAATCTTTCTGGCACATCTTCTAGAAGCAAAAGTTCCTCTTCGGCCAAGATAAGATTTTTCTGTTCGCACTCTGTTTGTTTTTGTGCCTCTAGCATTCTAAGCTTATTAAGCTCTTTTTTCCTGCCACCACTTATACCCCCCAAATCCTACCCCCAGGATAGAAACAGGTATCACCCAGAAGATAGGCTTAACGTATATCCCTAAGACACCTAAACCAAGTCCCAGGATAAAACAGAGGGGAAAAAGGTTTTTTGCCCTTTTATTTTCTTTTTTCTCCGTTACGAGGCCTTGGCGATAATTTACTTTAAGTAAGGAGGAATGGAGATTCTTCAATGTTTGCGGAATCCTATAAATCAATCGCGGATTTTGGGCTCTTAAAAAACTTGACTTCTTAGTAGGCTTTCCTTTATGATAGAAGCACAATCCTTAAAGGAAGAATTGATGTTTTGGATAGTCACAGGTGTAGTTTACATTCAGTCAATACAATGTGCGGAGGGATTTAATGGAAAACAATTTCGTTCTTTCTCCCCTTGCTGAAGTGGTTTTGGGAGCGCTGTTTCATGACATCGGTAAGTTTGCCCAAAGGGCTAACGAAAAGGTAAGTCCTTTTCCTACCGATGAACAAGAATACCTTCCTAAAACAAAAGATGGCCGTTATACCCACCGTCATGCCCTTTATACCTTAAAGTTTTTAGAAGATATGAAAGACTATTTGCCCAAATCAGCAGGAACACTTGGAAGTAGAGATGCCAACTTTATTAATCTTGCCGCCAGACACCACCGGCCAAGCTCACCTTATGAGTGGATTATTGCCGAGGCTGATCGTCTAAGTGCCGGTATGGATAGAGAGGAAGAAGAACATGAAGAAAATATTGCTAGTGCCAGACTTATCTCTGTCTTTTCTGAAATAGAGCTTGATAAGCCTTTACCTCCACTTTGTTGTTACGAACTTGATTGTCTTGAACCAGAAAAAGAGGCCATTTTCCCTAAACCGTGTCAGCAATTTAACACTCTTCCTAATTATACCTCTCTCTGGCAGGCATTTAAAGAAGAATTTAAAAAACTTCCCTTTAATAAGCCTTTTAATATCTACCTGCCTGCTCTTTTAACCCTTTTAGAAAAATACACCTGGGCCATTCCTTCTGCGGTTTATTTAAGCTTGCCAGATATTTCCCTTTATGCCCATAGCATTTCTACCGCCGCCCTTGCCTCATGTCTTTATGTGTATCATTCAAAAAATGGCAGCCTTAAAGAAGATGCGATTAAAAACGAAAAAGAAAAAAAGTTTTTGCTTGTGTCTTTAGATTTAAGCGGTATTCAAAAATTTATTTTTGACATTACTGTTGATGCGGCTAGGGGTGCGGCTAAAATTCTTAGAGCACGCTCTTTTTACCTAAGTTTACTTTCAGAAGTTGCCTGTTTAAAACTGCTTGATCAATGTGGTCTTTATCTAGTCAATCGCATTATGGATGCTGGGGGAAGAAGCATTTTGCTTTTACCGAATTTAGAAGAAACAAAAGCCACTATTTCTGCCTTTAGAGAAGAAATAGACGCCTTTTTAAAAGAAGACTTCTTTGCCGAATTAAGCCTTAATGTGGCCGTTTTGGCCGTAAACGGAAAAGAATTAATAGCAGAGAACTTTGCGGAGACACTTAATAGGCTTAATTATCAAATTGAAAAGGCCAAAAAAGAAAAATTTAAAACCTGTCTGCAAAGTGGGGATGATTTCCTTTATAAGGACTTTACTAAACACTATGATCCACCTAAGAAAGATGTCTGTGATGCCTGTGGTAAGCATTACGGAAAACAGGATGAAGATGGCAAGTATTATTGTTCTCATTGTGAACAGTTTAGGGAAATAGGCCGGCTTTTACCTAATTGCGAGTTTGTTGCTTTTGGAAAGGAAAAGGCAGATGAGAGAGCTATTAAGATATTTGATTGGTATGTCCATCTGTTCAATGTAGAAACCATGCCGACAAGCAGGGAGAAATTTTATCTCTGCTACGCCTTAAAGGCATTTCCAGGTTTTCCTCTTAAATATATTGCCAACTATGTGCCTCGGTTTAGTAAAGAGGATGAAATTGATCCCCGCTTTCAAAAAGAGGACTTAGAAAAGCCTAAGCTAGGTGAGATAAAAACCTTTCACCACCTTGCCCTTTCTTCCCTCTGGCAGGATGGAGATAAGTATAAAGGCCGTTCCTATCTTGGTGTGTTAAAGGCAGATGTAGATAGACTTGGCTTTACCTTTAGTTATGGTCTGCGCAATTTTCAAGACCCAAAGAAAAACAAACTTACCATAGCCCGTTTTTGCTTCTTAAGCCGTATGCTTGACTTCTTTTTTAGTGCTTATCTGCCCTTTTTATTGCAAAAGGAAAAAATCTTTTCAGACACCTATACCGTGTTTGCCGGCGGAGACGATTTGTTTTTAATTGGCCCTTGGGAAAACATGGTTAGGTTAGCCGATAAGCTTTATCAAGACTTTCGTCGTTATACAGCAAACAATCCTAATATTACCCTCTCAGCAACTGTTACCTTAGTAAAACCACGTTTTCCTGTAAACACGGCTGCCCACCTGGCTGAAGAAGGGCTTAAAAAGGCAAAAGATGGGGGTAGAGATAAACTATGTGTGTTTAACGAACTGGTTGCGTGGAAGGATTTTAAAGAAGTAAAAGATATTGTTGACTTTTTACATAGCTTGCTTAATCGGTTTGATTCCAAAATAGGCACAGGCTTTGTGTATAAACTTTGGCAATTGGCAGACATGAAAGAGAAGTTTGAAAAGGGAGATGTTTATGCAGGCAGATGGCTGGCAATGCTTAAATATTTAGTGGCAAGGCATTTAAAAGAACTTTCAGTTGAGGACATTAACTTTATCTTTAAAGTATTTAGCCCAGAAAAAAGGGTTGCCTTAAAAGTGCCTTTGAGTTGGGTGTTGCTTAAAAATAGAAGATAGGAGGGATGATAATGAAATTGCATGAATGGCAGCAAAAGCAGAAAAAATTCCTCCAAGGAGGTGGGAGGATGTTTGCATATTATGAACAGGATGGAAAAACAATAAAAAAAGAACTTTTTTCCCAAATAGCTGAGCAGGAGGCTAAAAAGTGGGCTTCACAAAGAAACAGAAAGGGAGAACCAGAATTAAGTCATAGTCAAGTGAGAAAATTTTATAATGAAATTAAGGCCATTGAGCGATATATAGAGATGCGAGGAGAAAATGCATTTTTAGAGAAACTACCTGAAATCAAAATGATAAAGGCGAAGGCTGCTTATGCTTATGGGAGAAAGCTGCAACGCAAGGGAGGAAGTATTACTAAAGAATTTAAAAACTTTTTAGACGCCAATATAGATCAGATTAAAACTTTAAAAGACTTTAAGGTATTTTGTAAATTCTTTGAGGCTGTTTTGGGTTTTTTTGAGTTTTACAGCATAAGCAAAGTAAACTGAAGGAGGTCATAAATGCAGCTTCAAAAAATTATCACCATCACAGGTAAAATTGTCTTAAAAACCGGTTTACATATCGGCGGTAGCAAGGATGACATTGAAATCGGTGGTATTGATAATCCGGTGATCAAGCATCCCCTCACAAATGAACCTTATATTCCTGGGTCTTCTTTAAAGGGGAAAATGCGCTGTTTGATGGAGTATTTTTATGGAAAGAATCCTGATAAAAAATTTGGTTATCATGTTTGCGAAGGCGAAAATTGTCCTGTTTGTAAACTTTTTGGCACAAGCAAAGACGGCTGGAAGGCTGGACCTACAAGAATTATTGTCAGGGATGCTTTTTTAAGTAAAGAATGGAAAGAAAAAGTTTTAGAAAAAGGACTTCCTTTAGTTGAAGAAAAGACCGAAAACGCTATTGATAGACTTCAAGGCAGGGCCCAGCATCCTCGCACAATGGAAAGGGTGCCAGCAGATGCAGAATTTAAACTTGAAATAGGGTTAAGGGTGTTTGATATAGATGACGAAAAAAAGCTTTTTGAAGATGTGAAGCGGGCCATGAGACTTTTAGAACTAGACACCCTAGGCGGCTCTGGCAGCAGAGGTTATGGAAAGATTGAATTTAAGGAGCTTAAAAAAATAGAAGGAGATAAAGAAGAGGCGTTTTTACTCCCTAAAAATCCTTTTGAGGAGTAGCAATGCAGACCTATCTAGTAAGAATAAAACCAAAAAGCAGTTTTGGCACGCCTTTACACTCAGACACTATCTTTGGCCATCTTTGCTGGATGTATCGCTATTTGTATGGAGAAGAAAAATTAAAAAAGGACATTTTAAATACGTATGACACCCAGCCAGCTTTTATTGTTTCTAACGGTTTTCCCAAGGAACATTTGCCTAGACCGATTCTTCCTCCTCTTTCGCAAAATGAATTAGAAGCAATCATTAAAAAATATTTTATGACAAAACCGTTAAAAGATAAAAACGGGCAACCTCTCTCTGAAAGAGAAAAGCGCTTTTATGGGCTTTCTATCTTAAAAAAGATAAAAAAAGAACACTTTATCTTGGCTGAAGATTTGCTTGAAATCAAAGATAGCCTTTGTGAAAAAGCGGTTACAGAAATGCTTCTTTCTAGACGCATTACCGGACAAGGAAAAGAAATAGAAACTTCTTTTAAGTTCAAAAAAGGAGCCTTCCCACACAACACCATTTCCCGCTTAAGTGGCACGGTGGTCAAAGAAGGTGGGGGTTTTTACCATACACAAGAAGAGGCTTATATAGGCAAAGAGGATTTTTTAGAAATGGACATTTATATTAAAACAGAGCCTTCTCTTCTAAACAAAAACCGACTGCGTGAGCTTTTTTCAGCTCTTTCTCAATATGGCTTTGGCAGGGATAAGTCTACTGGCAAGGGTAGTTTTGAACTGGTTGAAATAAAAGAAATTAAGCTACCCCAAAAAGGCAATGCCGTCATGAGTCTGTCTTATTTTATCCCTGGCAGCTCTCTTAAAAATGGCTACTATGAACTTTTCACCAAATTTGGCCGTCTTGGCGGTCATTATGCCATAAGTGAAATTCCTTTTAAAAACCCCTTAATTCTTATGACTCCTGGAAGTGTTTTTAAGGTAGAAGAAAAAAGGCAATATTATGGTATGGCCATAAAAGGCATCCACAAAAAAGAAGAAATAAGACACCAGACATACCTTTTTCCTTATTTTGTTACGCTTTTGGAGGCAAAAGATGTCCTTTAAGCAATATACCCTTAAATGCACTGCCTTAACACCCATTCACATTGGCACAGGTGAAGAATTAGAGCCATTTAATTACCATATAGAAAAAGAAATGCTTTATGTCTTTGATTTTTCTAAATTTATTAAAGAAACAACTCCTCAAATAAGAACAGAACTTTCAAAACTAATTGATCAAAATGATGTCATTGCCTTAAGGCGCTTTTTAAGAAAACACATTGACCTAGAAAAATACAGCCTTTTTAAGCTACCTGTAGCTAAAGAAATTGCCTCTGAATATGAAGCCAAAAAAGATGATCCTAAAAATCAGCTTCTTATAAAACCATTCATCAGAAATGAAATAACATTTCATCCCTTTATTCCTGGTTCTTCTATTAAAGGTGCCATTCGCACGGCGGTGTTAAACTATTTTTTAAAGAAAAGAGATAAAAAGGCGATAAAAGATGAGCTTTCTAAGGTAAAGCCTAGATTCAAAAGTCAAAAGGCAGAAAAACTTATTCTTAACCATAAAGGTCCCATAGACGACCCGTTTAAAGCCGTGAAAATAACTGATGCTAAGCTGCCTTTAGAAAGCACCTTTGTGGCTGAGGTGTTTAATTACAATCTTAAAAAAAGACGCTTCAATTCTATGGATATGCGCATTGAAATGACCAAGGCAATGCTTTTAGGAGAGCCGTTAACCTTTGAATTTGAACTTACACTTTTACCTGAAGCAAAAGTAAGCCTTTCTTTAAGCATCTCTCTTATCAAAGATGCCTGCAATGAGTTTTATAAAAAAATTGCCGTTTATGAACACGAAAAATTTTATAAACATCAACCTGATTTAAAAGAGGTTTCCAACCGGCTTTTAAATAGCATAACTGATCTAAAAGAAAACAGCTTTATCCTTCGTCTTGGTCGCTTCTCCCATGCTGAAAGTATGACCCTTGAAGGTTTACGCCAGATTGGCGTTATGGGTAAGGGAAAAAAATTTACTTTTCAACCAGAAGGCACGACGCGTAACTTAGCTATGCAAAAATACCCTATGGGCTGGTGCTTGGTGGAATTTGAGGAATAACTCATGCCTAAAATCTACTTCCTTTTTTCCTACAAACTAACTCCTGAGCAGGAAAAAGACCACTAAAAGGATTTGTAATTTAGAAAATTATGGATAAACCTGCAAATCACTTTTCCTTGACTTCTCTCTAGTCTATTAGTAAAATTTAGACCAAATGAATCTAGTAAGGCGTAATATTTTAGACAAAATTTATTCCTGGCTTGAAAGTCCACATATTTTAGTAATTCATGGTGCAAGAAGGACAGGGAAAACTACTCTCATACACATCTTAAAGTCAGATTTAGAGGCAAAGGGTCAAAGGATAGTTTATCTCCCTGTAGACCAGATGTTGTTTGAATCCTGTTTAAAAACCCCTATTTCGTTGGAAAATTGGTTTAAACAAGAAGGTTTTTTATCGCAAACTCGCCTTTATCTTTTGTTAGATGAGGCACAGTATCTGCCTAATGCAGGCATTTTTCAATGAAACCTAACAATTACCCCCAAACCCTTAACCGGTGGCAAAAATTCCATGCATGGGAAAGGCAATATCAAGAAGGACTTCTTTCCACCCCTGAAGAAAGGTTAAATTCCTATGCTAGTCTGTATAAGTTGGTGTTTTCTCTAAAAGGCACACCAGATGAAGTATCTAAAGACGATCCTCATGTGCAGTATTTTAAACAACTAAAGGAAAAACTTGCATGTTTAAAACGGCTTTGAAAGATCTGGTGGTTTGTTTAGAAAAGGCCCAAATTGATTATATGGTCATTGGAGGCTTGGCCGTTGCTTATTATGGAGAAGTGCGCTTGACCCAAGACATAGATGTGAGCATTGATTTGTTACCTAGCGAGTTAAACCAACTGCTTTTGGCCATTAAAAATAAATTTTTGCCTTTAGTAGAAAACCCTGAAAGTTTTGTTAGGGAAACTTGGGTTTTACCAATTAAACATAAAAAAAGCTCTATCCGCATAGATGTAGTTTTTGCAGGCACTTTTTTTGAAAAAATGGCTATTTTAGAAGCAAAAAAAGTTGAGTTTGAAGGTGTGAAGATAAAATTTATTCCGGCCGAATATTTGATTGTCCAAAAAATAATTGCCGGTCGGGCAAGGGATGTGGAAGACATAAAGGGAATTATAAAAAGACAAAAACAGTTGGATTATGAGAAAATAACTAAGACTTTAGACACTCTCTCGCAAGAATTGGGAGAAACAAAATGGTTAAAATTATGGGAATCTCTTATCCCTGCCAAGTTGAAAAGATAAGCAAAATATGTTTAATCTTCAAATTATGAAGCTCCAAAACTTACCCTTTTCCTCAGTTTACTTCTGGACATATAAAAAAGATGCGAATTTACCTGATGAGGAGATTATTGAAAAGGTGCTTTTATATGGTAGTCTGAAAGAAATGTCGATGCTTTTAAAATTGTTTGGTTATGAAAAATGCTATGAAGTTTATAAAAACAAAATCTTACCTCAAAAGGAGCGTTATCCTCGGCTCATAAATTTTTAAGGATATTTTTTGATTATTTTTTGATGCCTTTGCCAAAGACAGAGAAGTTACTAAGTGAACTTTCAGCGGATAAGTTTAGGAAAGAACATGCCTAATATCTACCTTCTCTTTTCACATAAGCTAACCCCTGAGCAGGAAAGGGATTTAAAAGAAAACTGGCAAGTAAAGGAGTTTATTTATCTGCCTCCAGAGTTACAAACTCTTTGGTCAAATGTGCCACCTGATCTGGAAGCAATAGATGGTTACTTAGACCCAATCAAAAAATGGCTGGGAGAAAACGCTTCTCAAGGTGATTTAGTGCTGATTCAGGGTGACTTTGGCGCTGTGTACATCATGTGCGAATATGCCTTTTCGCTTGGTTTTATTCCTGTTTATGCTACCACAGAAAGAACAGTAAGTGAAAAAACCTCTTCTGAAGGTAAAATCCTCATAGAAAGAATCTTTCGGCATAAACGGTTTCGGATATATGGGAGGTAGGGGAATGGGAAGAAAGCTTTTGAGCTTTTTAGGCACAAACAGATATGTAGCTTCTTACTATTATCTCAACGGCCAAGGCATTGGGCCTGTTACCTTTATTCAGGAAGCACTAGTTAGGATGCTTTGTAAAGATTGGCATGAAAACGACCGCATTTGTATTTTTTGCACCAAAGACGCAGAAGAAAGAAACTGGCAAGACAAAGCAGAATCTCAAAGAGCAAATTTTGAAAATGGTTTATACTCCCGCCTCTTGGCTTTAAATCTAAAGCCTAAAATAGAAAAGATTAGCATTCCTGAAGGGAGAAGCGAAGAAGAAATTTTAAATATTTTTCAGATAGTTTTTGAGACATTAGAAGAAAATGACCATATTATTTTTGACATAACTCACTCCTTTCGGTCTCTTCCTATGCTTAATTTGGTGGTGCTTAACTATGCTAAATTTTTAAAAAATATCCGGCTTGAAGGTATATATTATGGAGCCTTTGAAGTTTTAGGAAATCCTAGAGAAGTTGAAAAAAACATTCCTCTTGAAAAAAGAAATGCCCCTATTTTTGACCTCACACCTTATGCCAAATTACTTGAATGGAGCTGGGCGGTATCGGATTTTGTAAGATATGGACATACAAAGCATCTAAAGGAACTTGTAGAGGAGAAAATAAATCCCATTTTAGCCCAAACAGCCGGCGCAGATAAAACGGCTAAAGCCCTAAAAAAATTAGTAAAAGCCCTGGACAATCTTTCAAACAACATCCTCTGTAATAGAGGAAAGAAAATTCTAGAGCAGCAAAGCTTTGAAGAGTTAATTGAAGATTTGGAAACAGCAGAACTTCTCCCACCTTTTAGACCCCTTTTAAAAAAGATCAAAGAAAAAACCGCAGGCTTTAAACAAGACAAGATCAAAAATGGCTTTGTAGCGGCTAAATGGTGTTTAGACCATGGCCTTATTCCGCAGGGCATCACTATCTTAGAAGAAACTATCATTTCCTTCTTTTGTGAAAAATACGGTTTAAATATGCAAAAAAAAGACGACCGGGAATTGATTTCACAAGTCATTCAAGTAAGGGCTAACAATCTTCCTAAAAACGAATGGAAAGGTATTTTGAAAAGAAGACAAGAAATAGCAGAAAAAATATTTCAAACCTTACCTGAGGAAGTATGCAAATTCTTCAAAAATCTTGCACAGGTAAGAAATGACATCAATCATGGTGGATTCAATAAAGACGCTCGTGGCTATCAAAAATTCAATCAACATCTAAAAGACTTCTTACAGGAAGCACACAGACTGATATGGGCAGATTAATTATCTCTACCATATCACCCTCACCCCTGCATAATTCCGTATCCTTCCATCTGCTGAAATGAGGGGGAAGGACAAGATGCGTGCAGTGGCGACAATTATTTGATCAGCGGGATCAGCATGAAAATTTTTTAAAGAGCAACTTTCCACACATATCTCCGGGTCAAGATGCACCACCGAGATTTCACATTCATTTAAAGAGCGTTTTATCCAAGTTAGAAGAGGAATAGAAAAGGCAATCATTCCTTTTTCCACCAATTTGGCCAATTCCCACATAGATATAGCACTAATCCATTTTCTTTTTGCTTTTTCAATGGCCTTTTGGGCCTTCTTAGAAAGCCTATGATAGTGCTCCAGGCTTATCCATATCCAGATGTGGGTATCAAGTAAAACATCCTTCACCTTAATACCTCCCAATCCTCTTCGGCCACCGGCGAAACAATATCTCCCATAAAAACAAGTGTGTCTTTTAAAGGGACCTTTTCATTTTCTGCCTCAACAGCCCTGACTTCCGCAATCGGATGTCCCCTTTTGGTAATGATTATCCGTTTTTTTTTCTATAAACCTCCTCAAGGATGCCTAAACACTTAGCCTTAAATTCTGAAACAGAAATCTTTTCCATCTTTTATCTCCTCATGACCATAATCATTTAACCATAGTCAAATTAACACAACTTATTGACAAAAACAAGACCCAAAGGCAAAACTTTTAGTAGAACCAAACTTTCGGCTATATGGGAGGTAAAAAATGGACAAAACGCTTCTTGTTTCCTTGATAAGTAAGCAGACTATACCCAATATTTTGGCTATTTTACATTTTAAACCAAACTACCTTCTCTTTGTAAGCACCCAAGAAATGCAACAAAAGAAAAAGAAAGAGGCTATTTTAAACACCTTAAAGCAGCGGGGCTTTCATTGGGAAAGGGATGAGGTTTTAATTGTAGATCAGGATTCTATTAGCGACTGTATGGATAAACTTCAGCATTGGATAGAAAATACAAACCTTCATGCCTATGAAACCATTGTCAACATTACCGGGGGCACCAAAATGATGTCCATTGCTGCCTATGAGGTTTTTAAAAAACTTCCTTGCCAGATCATTTACATTCCCATTCCTAGAAATGAATTTTTTATCATTCATTCCAAAGGCAAAGGTAATATGCCGCCAACAAAAATTGATATCAGACTAAATGTGGTAGAATATCTTACTGCCTACGGCATAAACATTCCTAAAAAGGCACAGCAAAAGTCCCTGGAAAACGGCCAAAAGGCCATAAAACGGTTTGATAAAACCAAGTTTATTTATAAACACTATTTAGAACTTAAACCTTTTTTAAAGGCTATATGCAGCGAGTTGCGGAGATTGAAAAAGATCAAAAAAGGCAAAGAAATAGAATTTTCTTTTGTCTTTTGTGGCAGTTTAACCGATACATTAAAAAGGCTTCTTTCTGATTGGAAATTTAACTATGAAGTTGACAATGATAAGCTAAAAATAAAGTGTTTTATAAACTCTGACTTGCATCATTATTTTATTGGCGGCTGGCTAGAGGAATATGTTTACAACATCCTTCATGATCTAAAACCGCAGGGAATTACCGATGTCCAGCTAAATCTTCAGCTCATTTCTTCTCAAGGTGCTCAAAACGAATTTGATGTCATGTTCACCTATGAAAACGCCCTTTACTTTGTAGAATGCAAATCGCTTGATCAGGAACACGACAAAGAACAAGACATTCTTTATAAAGTCGGTGCCTTGCAGACCGACTTTGGTTTAAGGGTAAAATCCTTCCTTGCCACGCAGACCACAAATATCTTTGATCAAAATGGAGAAATTAAAGACCACCTTAAAAGACGGGCCAGACAAATGAAAACCACTATCTTGCCCTTAGCTCAAATTAATGATTTGAAAGAGAGATTTATAGGGGAAATATTTAAATAATTAAGACAACCACCCTGGCAAAATTAAGCCCTTTTCTTATACAATCTCCAAGCACACGGGGAATGTAGTCTTTCATGAAAAATCTTCCATAATTTGGTCTATTTTTAACCAGATTATGGATGAATTTTAACCAAAAATCAAGCTTTAAAAACTTGTATTTTTCTGATAGGAGTGTTATATAAACAACAAAGCTCTTTTGACAAGCGAACAGGGGAAAGCCTAAAGTTGCCTTGCGGGAACCTCATCGGTTGTCGTAAGTGCCCTAAAATCATCGGTGGTTCCTGAATAGGTTTTTGTTTGAGTTTTAGGCTGGTTATTGAATTTAACAAAAATGTTAAGTGCAAATTTTGGGGGTTAGGATAGAGGTTCCCGAAAATGCCCTTCTAAGGGCGCTAAAAATCAGCCAAAAAACAGGCCGCTGTCAGAAACCATGACCCGATCCGAGGGGATTGCGACCTGCTTTCCCTCTTCTTCTCTTTCTTTTTGCCATTGCGTCAGAAACCATGACCCGATCCGAGGGGATTGCGACCCGGCTAACAGGCATTAAGCCTGTCAACCGGCCTTGCATTGCCGTCAGAAACCATGACCCGATCCGAGGGGATTGCGACTTGACCAGGTGATGGACAAACTCCAGTGCCGCATATATTGGTCAGAAACCATGACCCGATCCGAGGGGATTGCGACGGTTTGAAACTATAGTTATGAATCGCTTCACTTATCCTGCGGTCAGAAACCATGACCCGATCCGAGGGGATTGCGACACATCACCGTATACATCATAATACTCAAATCTTTTCATTTTGTCAGAAACCATGACCCGATCCGAGGGGATTGCGACCCTCATAAATCATTTCAAAAATCTGATGAGCTTTTAACATGTCAGAAACCATGACCCGATCCGAGGGGATTGCGACTTACTGGCTTTTGTAACAAAATTCTATTATCTTTCATAGTGTGTCAGAAACCATGACCCGATCCGAGGGGATTGCGACACTTCTTCCAAAGAATACTCTTCTCTCATCTTTCTACCTCGTCAGAAACCATGACCCGATCCGAGGGGATTGCGACATCCCCGTTGTATTTGTTATTTTTGATTTGACTAATGGTGCGTCAGAAACCATGACCCGATCTGAGGGGATTGCGATGGCCATGCAGGCATTTCTCGCCAGGCAGTTGTTTTTTTCAGAAAAAGTTCGTATAATTTTGTTATGGTTATAAATGCTGATCTGCCCATTCATCGTTATGAGGTAAAGATTAAGGCCTTAACCCCCTTTTCTATCCCCTATTTTCCCGGCTCAATGCTTAGAGGGGCCTTTGGTGTGGCCTTAAAAAGGGCGGTTTGTTTAAATCAGAAGAAAGAGTGTAGTGCTTGTCTTTTAAATAAAACCTGTATTTATCGTTTTTTGTTTGAAACCCAGAGTGATCTGCCAGACATTACCAATCCGCCTCATCCTCTTATGCTTTATCCCTTAGCCCTGGGCGGCAAAAAGATGCGGCGGGGCAGTGTATATCAATTTGGCTTTACCCTCTTTGGCCGGGCAAATGCGTATTTGCCTTATGTCATTTATGCCCTTATGCAGATGGGAAGGCTGGGCATGGGCAAAGGAAAAGGAAAATTTGAACTTAAAGAGATAAAAAAATTTATCTCTCCTAAACGCAAACGCCTCATCTTTCGCCAAGAAACAGGGCAGCTTGTTTCTTTAGATACCTGCCTTAACGCCACGCAAATTTTACAAAACAATGATTCCCCATCTAACATTATCCTTGAAACCATCACCCCCTTACGCCTGAAAATCAAAGGAAGATTGACCGATAAAATTACCCTTAAAGACATCCTTTTGGCCATTGCCCGGCGTTTTAAGGTCTTAACCCAGCTTTATGGCCAGGTAAAGTCAGACCTCTTACAAGGCATGGAGATAGGTACCACCCTTAAAGAGGTCAAAACAGAAACCCGACTTTCCTGGACAGACTTTAAACGTTTTTCTAAACGTCAAAACACCTACATGCAACTAGGTGGGGCTATGGGTAGGATGAGTATTTCTGGCAATCTTTCTTCCATTTATCCCCTTCTTAAATTAGGTGAATATATCCATATTGGTAAAAACACCGCCTTTGGTCTGGGAAGATATCGGATTTGTCAAATCAAATCGGGTTTGTCTTGACAATTAACATTTAGCAATGCTATTAAGTGTTATGTCCTACAAAGATTATTATGACACCCTCGTAAAAAGGCTTTTGTCTCTTTCTAAGACATATTATCAAGAAAGGCTTATCAGCTTTGTCCTTTTTGGCTCGGTGGCAAGAAATACCTTTAGGCCAGATTCAGACATTGATTTTTTACTTGTGATAAAGGACCTGCCTAGGGGACGGGTTAAAAGGATAAGGGAGTTTGAAAGGCAGATAGAAGATAAAATTGAGTGTTTTTTAAAAGAACTAGCCAATAAAGGCATATATCCTAGCCTTTCGCCTGTTTTAAAAACGCCACAGGAGGTGCTTTCTGGGAGTTGGCTTTTTTTGGATATGGTAGAAGATGCCAAGATTCTTTATGATAAAGATGTTTTTTTTACGACTTATCTCTCCCAGTTAAGACAAAGGCTTAAGCAGATGGGGGCTAAACGCATAATCCTTGGTAATGCTTGGTACTGGATATTAAATCCAGATCCAAAGGCCATTATTGAATTATGACCAACATTACCCTGGCCCAAAGTTATCTTATAAAGGCTACAAAAAGGCTTAAAATTTTGGATGTGCTTTTGGCAGAAGAGGATTATTCTGATGTTGTGCGTGAAGCTCAGGAAATTGTAGAGCTTGCCCAAAAGGCCATGCTTAGACATGTGGGCATAGAGCCACCCAAATGGCATGATGTGGGCAAAATTTTACTTGCGCATGCAGATAGATTCCCTGAGGAAATAAGAAAACACTTGACTGAACTAGCTCAAATATCTAGATGGCTCCGTAAAGAAAGGGAATTATCCTTTTACGGAGATATAGATTTTATTCCCACCGAAGAGTACACAATTGAAGACGCACATGAAGCCATTTATGGAGCGAAAAAGACAGTAGAAATAGCCACAAGACTTATTTCTGCCTACACCACCACTACCTTTTCTTCCTCCAAATAAAACGGGGTGCGGCCAAGGTGTTCTATCTTTTGCCGGCAGTGCTCGCAAAGAAGGTAATAAATTACACTGTCCGCATGTGGATCAATGATTTTTTCTACCCTGCCTTTCATTTCCGCAAAGTCACGCCTTGAAAGAAGACACTCAAACACACTATAAAGCACCCTAAAACCATAGTCCTCCATCAATTTGGCAATCTTTTGCAAACGCCTTTCATCGGCAATGTCATAGCAGGCAACAATAAAAAGCCTTTCCTTCATACGATCACAAACTCTTCCTCTTCTGGCACCTCGGCAAAACCGCTTATCTCGGCCCTTTTGCGACAATGGCGACAGATTTGATAAATCCTTACCCGGTCTTCATTTTCCTTGATAAGCAACTTTATCTTGCGTTTAAGCTCCTCATACATGCTTTCAGTCAAAAAACACTCAAACACACTCTTTTGCACCCGGTAACCGTAATCTTCAAGCAGTTTAGCCATCTTGCGAAGTCTTTTTTCATCAGAAATATCATAAGAAATTAAATAAAGGCTTCTCATCTAAACACCACCGCCTTATATTCTTCCTCTCCCTTTATATCCCTACAAAAACGCCTTACCTGATCTTCTATGTAAGCCCGGTAAGAAATCTTTTCTTCCCTTTCAGGATGAGTCACCTTTTCGTTCATCTTCCTCTCAAACTGGGTAATAAACTTCTGCCAGCCCTCACTGCTTAAATAAACGCCCTCTTCCTCTATCGCAAAATTGTCCCTGCTTATAACCTTCCGATTTATCACACTTAAAACCAACGCATCTACAATCACCGCCCGCCACTCCTCCATTAAATCAAAGGCCAGGGCCGGCCTGCCGTAATCTATACTATGAAAACATCCCAAATAAGGATCAAGCCCAACCAGATTTATAGCACAAAGCACATTGCTAAAAAGCAAGGTATAACCCAAGCTTAAAAGGGCATTTAACGGGTCTTTTGGTGGTCTTTTTTCCCTTCCCTTAAACTGCCAGTCTTCGTTAAAACCTTTAGCCAGCCCTTCAAAATAAAACCTAGCCGCCGTGCCTTCTATCCCCCTTAGGCTGGCAATGTCTGCCTCTTCTGTCTTTTTAGCCAGTTGCTTAAGCCTTAAAATTGTATCTTCAAGTCCCAATCCTTTACGGTTTATCCGCCTTAAAAGCAAGCGCTGGTTTTCAACCTTCCCTTTGACAATTGCCCTGGCAATCCTTTCTCTAAAGTTCATGTCTTGAAACCGCTCAAACTGCCTTAGCCGCAATTCTATGTTCTTACCGGCCATGGGCATAAGTCTTCCTAAATAACGGCCAGATTTGGTCAAAAACACTGTATCAATGTTTCTCTTAAGCAGGGCAGAAATTACCGCTGGTGTAAGTCCAATCTGCCCAATTAAAACAACCTGTTCAAGGGTGTGAAAGTGAATGGCCTTTTTAACCTTTCCTTCCTTTTTAGCCAAAAGCCGCTGCCCGTTCTTGTGTAAAACAAGCCCCTGTTCTATGGCATAAAAGACGGCCATCCTTACTGCCTCACTTCTAAATCTCCATCAACAAAACAAACTTGCCTGCCTTCTACGGTTATCTCCTGCCAGCCCTTTTTCTCTAGCCCCTTTTTTAGCTCAGCCTTAACCCGATTCAGTTTGGTCTCAATTCTTTCTTTTTCCCGCCAAAGTTCAACAAATACCCTGGCCAATTGACTTAAAGAAGTTCTCTGAAGACAAAACCTTTCTTCTTCGGTGGGCACAAGTAAAGGATTTACATGCAAAAGTGGTGAAGGATAACGCCCATCCTTTAAATCAAATACGCAATGGCAATTAAGACTATTGGTCAGCTCTGGTAAAAACTCCCTGATTTTTATACAGCTTATCGGATTGGGTTTAATGGCCTTTAATATTCGTTTGACCTTGTGATAATTATAATCAGGCAGGGGATAAAGCACTTGATGTAACAAATCACCTTCTTTATCAAGCAATCCTACTGTATAAAACAACACCAGCTTTTCTTTATAAGTAAGCATTCTTCCTGCCTGCGCCTTTTCTATCAGGGCATTTATCACCGGACAGCCTTTCTTTAACCTTTGCAAACGGTCATCCCACCTCTTTTTATTTTTGACCGCGACTGGATGTCTTAAAAATGTCTTTAGATCGGCTAGGCTAAGCTCCTTTATCTTCTTTAAAAAGCGCAACTGTTCAGGATAGGGATCACCCTCTGCATTTAAAAAGAGGCTTCTTACTTTTGTCTGTCTTTCTATGCCTAAGGGTAAAAGGATTGCCCTTTCCCGCCAACCTATACCTACCGCAAGTGTAGGCAGATAAGGTTCTACCACTACCCCCAATTCAGGATAGGGCAGTTTAGACACAATCTCTTAAAAACCGCTTTATCAGCAAAAAATGCACAAACTCTTCTAAAAACAGCCAGATGCGGTAAAAAAATCGGTTTACCCTTTCTAAATAGGCCGGTAGGGCAAAACCACCATTGATCATCTTTAAAACCTTTAAGGCGTACTCCTTTAGTGCCTCGGCCTTAAGCTCTAAAAAAGATGGCTGTCTTGTATAATAGAAGCGATCTCGCTTAGAGATAAAAAGGGCAAGAGTGGCCTGTTTTATCCTTTTATCCTCCCGCAAAGGGAAAAAGAAAAGGGTCTTTTCACCCAAAAGGTGACTTTTAATCCAATCTTCATTTAAAGGTATATCATGAAATAAAAGCTTGCTTAAACCAGTTTTTTCATCCCTTACCTGTTCTGCCAAACCTTGTTGTCTGCCGGCAAAAAGATGCAGAAAAAGGGAAAGCTCTCTCTTGCCCAGGCTTGGCGGAAAATAGCGTAAGGGTGAAGGCTTTTCCTTAACGTCCTTAATCTTTTCATATGCCCCTTCAAAACCAAGCTCCTTTAAAAGGGCCGTCCAACACTTCTTTATCTCTTCATCCTCTGGACAAAGTTCTCTAAGACGTTTAAGGCTGTGAAATGCCTCTTTAAGCTGGCCAAGCTCATAAAACAAAATGGCCAAGGGCTTTAGATAACGAGGATTATCAGGAGAAAGCTTAACTGCCAACCCATAAGCAGAAATGGCCTTTTTAGCCATGCCTAAAAGCTCAAAGGTCTTGGCCCAGGCATAAAAAAGCTCTGGATCCTGGTAATCATTGGCAAAATAGCGTAAGGCCCGCTCCCTTGCCTTGCCCTCCTTCCCCTGGGTAAGAAGCTGCTGCACCTCTTCTAAACATACCCAACCTGCCTCGCGCATCAATTAAGCACATAATACAACTGTGAAGAAAAGTCAAATCCCAAAATCCGTGATTGCATTTTTTCTTCAAGCCCAATCATAATTATAGCGCCTTCGCTCGCTTAACGGTCAAGGGCAAGCCCGCAGGGTGTTGCCTGCGCCTTTGGCGCAGGTCGGAGCGAGCAAAGCGAGCGTAGACCCTTGACCACCTAACGAGGTCTTGGCGTATACTTTTTTGTAAGTAAGGAAGAAGGAAAATTCATCATTTTTTGCGGAATACTATAAATCAATCGCGGATTTTGGGGCGAGGGAAAACTTGCATTTTTTCTCTATTAGTGTTACAAAATTAAAAACATGCTCTTTTGACAAGCGAACAGGGAAAGCCTAAAATTGCCTTGCGGGGACCTCATCGGTTGTCGTAAGTGCCCTAAAATCATCGGTGGTTCCCGAATAGGTTTTTGTTTGAGTTTTAGGCTGGTTATTGAATTTAACAAAAATGTTAAGTGCAAATTTTGGGGGTTAGGCTAGAGGTTCCCGAAAATGCCCTTCTAAGGTCGCTAAAAATCAGCAGAAAATGGGGGGTGCTGTCAGAAACCATGACCCGATCCGAGGGGATTGCGACTCTTTTTTAGGAGGGGGAGAAGTATACACAAGTTTACACTTGTCAGAAACCATGACCCGATCCGAGGGGATTGCGACCGGATTTTTTTGTAGTCAAACTCTTTATCAATATTTGTCAGAAACCATGACCCGATCCGAGGGGATTGCGACACATAGCTTCTGCGTCAATATCCGGGTCTTGTCCATTGCAGTCAGAAACCATGACCCGATCCGAGGGGATTGCGACTCCTCCCAATGTAGAAGATCAAGTCTTTCAGAAACCCATTCCTGTCAGAAACCATGACCCGATCCGAGGGGATTGCGACACTCAAGATATTCCTCGGTAAACTTGCTAATAGATACTTTGGTGTCAGAAACCATGACCCGATCCGAGGGGATTGCGACACGCTTCTGTAAGGGCCTCCCAAAATTTGGGATCAGACTTGAGGGTCAGAAACCATGACCCGATCCGAGGGGATTGCGACTTTCATCATATAAAATTAACCGTTTATCTAACAGTTCGGTGTCAGAAACCATGACCCGATCCGAGGGGATTGCGACCTTAATTTGTTGCTTCCCTTCTGATCTGCCGGTCCGCAGGGTCAGAAACCATGACCCGATCTGAGGGGATTGCGACTCAATTTTTTTAACAATCAGCCTGTTTAGCAAAAATGGGTCAGAAACCATGACCCGATCCGAGGGGATTGCGACTCTTTTTATTCTTCTTCTCATCTTTACCTCCTTTTGTTTTGTGTCAGAAACCATGACCCGATCCGAGGGGATTGCGACACTCTCTGATCTGTTCCTCATCCCGCCTGGAAAACACAACAAGTCAGAAACCATGACCCGATCCGAGGGGATTGCGACATCTCCTCGTTTTCAACACAACCCCTACATACCAGCACGTCAGAAACCATGACCCGATCTGAGGGGATTGCGACTTCCCCAACAGGGATAAAAAAACTACTCCTGCATTCCCAGTCAGGTCAGAAACCATGACCCGATCTGAGGGGATTGCGATAGAATACCTTTTTGAAATATAGTTTGATGGTGCATGGGATATGGGAATTGATGAACTGAACAAAAGGATAAAGGAATGTAAGAGGTGCAGGTTATCTGAAACCAGAACAAATGCTGTCTGTGGAGAGGGAAATCTGCATGCCAAAATTATGTTAATTGCGCAGGCACCAGGAGAAAAGGAAGATAAAGAAGGAAAAATGTTTGTTGGCCCTTCGGGGGAGGTGTTAGAGGAATTATTAAGTAAGGCAGGCATTAAAAGGCATGCAATTTATATGACAAACCTGATTAAGTGTATGCTTCCCCAATACAGAAGACCCAGACAGGATGAAATTGAGGCCTGCAGTTATTATCTGGAGGAAGAGATCAAACTGATTAACCCAAAGATTCTCGTGCCCTTGGGTTATTATCCTACCTGTTACCTTTTGCAAAAATACGGTATTGCATTGCCCTCAAAAGGAGAGTTTTCTTCAGTTTATGGGAAACTTTTTTGGGTGAAAGATAAAAAGATATTTCCCCTGCACCATCCCGTAGTTTGTCTTGATAATCCTGACTTTAAGCAAGATTTAATAAAAAGTTACAGAAAATTGCAGGTGTTACTTAGAGACTGCAAATGGTATCCTGTTTGTCCAATGAGGAGATTTTATGAGGAAGGAAAGTTAGATAGAAAATGGATAGAATTGTATTGTAAGGGAGATTGGGAGAGTTGTGTGCGTTATCAAATGGAGGAAGAAGGCAGGTATCACCCCGATTGGATGCTTCCTGATGGAAGCTTAGATGAAACATTGCGGAGAGAGGTAAAATAAAACGGTTCTACAAATACCACCAGGGAATGGCCAAGATTTTACTGTGAAGCCATTTAACTTCCTTTCCAGTGTGGATTATAACCCCTTTCTGGAATGCGGGAAATTTTTCAAGAAACCGAAGGAGATTTTTGGCATCCCTTAAAGTTGGAGAATCTGTAAGTTTTACCTCAAAAGCAACAGTTTTAGCCCCCTTTTCTACTATAAAGTCCACCTCTACGCCCGTCGTATCCCTATAAAAATACACCTCTCCTTTGGGAAGTGAAATTTCACAATTTACTTTTAAGTGCAAAAAGACGAGATTTTCAAAAAAGGCCCCCTTTTCTCTGGCCTTTTGAAGCATTTTTGTCTCATTGTAACCGCTTAAATATACTGCCAAAGCTGGATCAATAAAAAAAATCTTTGGACTTTTAATCATCCTTTTTGCCCTTGCAGAAAAATAGGGAAAGACCCTTCTTATTATGCTGGTTGTTTCAAGCAAATTTAAATACCGGTAAACTGTAGGTTGGCTTACTCCTGTGTCCCTGGCAATTTCTGTTTGATTTACCAAATTTGCGCATCTAAAGGCAAGAGAGTTCATTACCCTGCGAAAGTCTATCAAAGATTCTATTCGGGCAAAATCTCTTAAGTCTTTTTCAAGATAAGTTTTAACATAGCTTTCCCACCACAAAACAGCACTTTGAAGACCTTCCACATAAATAAGAGGAGGCATAAAGCCTTTTATCAAGTAATATTCTATTGGTTTGGGTTTAAACAGGGGTCGTTTTAGTTGATTTAATGCAAGATCGTCTTCAAAAAGGGCCTCAAAATTTAAAAAGTTTGTAAAATTTTCTGTGATTTCCCCTATGGTTAAAGGATACATTTGCAAATAAATAGCCCTTCCTGCTAAGGAATCAGTAACATTTTTCATAAGAAGAAGATCAGATGAGCCTGAGAGGATAAATTTTTTCTTGCGGCGCGTCTTGTCAACCGTAAGTTTAACTACCGAAAAGATTTCAGGCACTTTTTGAGCTTCGTCAATTATTACCTTATTCGCATCTTTCCACAGAGAAACAGGATCTACCTTGGCTTGTTCAAAAAGCGAAAAATCATCCATAGAAAAATATGTAAAATCAGAAAATTCTTCCTGAAGAAAAGTGCTTTTTCCTACCTGTCTTGCTCCACTTAAAACCACAACAGGAAAATCTTGAAGAATACAATCTATAACCCTTTTCAAAACCCTTTTTTTGTATTTCCATTCAGATGCTGAATGATTTTTATTCATGATTTGAATAATATCTCAAAAAATCAAATTGTCAAGAAAAGGTAAAAATCCCAAAATCCGTGATTGCCCTCCAAGAAACATCGCAAGTGGGCTATAATAAACATTTTTTTTAAAAAAATGCCCTTTCACCTAAAAGGTGAAATCATACTTACTTTTTCTTCAAGGCCCAACTATTAATTATAGCGCCTTCGCTTGCTTAGCGGTCAAGGCCAAGCCCGAAGGGCGCAGCCTGCGCAAGGGCGCAGGTCTGAGCGAGCAAAGCAAGCGTAGAACCTTGACCACGGGCCTTGGCGTATACTTTTTTGTAAGTAAGGAAGAAGGAAAATTCATCAATTTTTGCGGAATACTATAAATCAATCGCAGATTTTGGGAAAGAGGATTTAAAATTGGCCTTTCCCTTCTTAAGAAATTATTGCCAGGGCCTTGGCAAGCAGAGGCATTATCATTTGTAATTAGGCTTAAAAAATGTCTGCACATTTATAGAAAGCTTAAGCCATTTTTATGGAAAAGCACTATTTTGTAAAACAGCCTGCTTTACTCTAGAATTTTTTTGCTTTATTATTATTTTCAGCTTTGGGTGAACGGTATTTTTTAACACCGTTTGATAATGGCCCATTGGAGCTTGGAGGGCAATTGCGGATTTTGCAAAATAGTATCTTTTTAGATTGCGTAAGGCACTAAAGATTGCAAGGAGGATAAAGTTATGCCTGAGAAACGTATCCCTGCAAATTACACTGAAATGGACCTTTTGGAGGCAAAGCGTTTTGATAAAAAGGTTAAAGAAAACTTTATGCCAGCTATTGTTTCTACGGTTAAACAAATCATTGAGGATTATGGTGTGTTGGAGGGTGTATGTGTGGATGTCGGTTGTGGCACGGCGGTTTTTGCAATTGAGTTATGCAAGCATTCTAAATTAAAGATATTTGCCCTGGAGAAGGAAAAGGCAATATATGAGGTTGCCCGTATGAATATTGAAGAGGCAGGATTGGCAGATAGGATAATACCTGTTTTGGGCGATGCCCATAAGCTTCCTTTTGAAAACGAATTTGCCGATTTTGTAATCAGCAGAGGCTCATATCATTGCTGGAAAGACAAGGTGCAGGTGTTTAAAGAAATTTATAGAATATTGAAGAAAGGTGGTACTGCCCTCGTTGGCGGTGGGTTTGGGCGATATGTTACTGCTCTGCTTCAGTTGGAATTGGACAAACGGGCTATCTGAGTTAAGGTGGAAAAGAAAGGAGGAAAAAATGCCTAAGCAAAGGAGACATTACAGTCCAGAGAAAAAGGTTGAA